>Ga0209211_10000618_pt1:0-50000 | contig 71471 bp, 75 predicted proteins | sample RifGroA2_FD_183992 | JGI IMG/M metagenome (GOLD analysis project Ga0209211, IMG submission 183992) | Groundwater microbial communities from Rifle, Colorado, USA - Groundwater A2 (SPAdes) (version 2) | ecosystem: Environmental > Aquatic > Deep subsurface > Groundwater | place: Rifle... | reverse complement strand
CAGCTGGGAGAGCGCCTGCTTTGCACGCAGGAGGTCATCGGTTCGATCCCGTTCACCTCCACCATCCGCCGTCGCGCCCCATAAGGGCGCTAAGGCGTGATGCCACGCCAAAGCTAAAAGCGTAGGCGGGCTGTATCCTGCTTCAAGAGAAGAGTCTGGCTTATGCCAGATAGCTCCTTAACATTGTAAATAGAAAGACAAATAAACACTGACATATTAGTATTTTGTGCTTATTTTTAAGCATCGAATCTAATATAAATTACTGATTAATTTTAGTTTTAGTAGGATTATAATCTGTAATGTTAATATGAACGTAGTGATTTTCTAATTACTAGTTTCTAATTATTAATTACTGGCATTGACCTACTAAGCTGATAATCAACTGAGTGCGAATCAAGCGTACAAGAGCATTTTGTGGATGCCTTGGCACTGAGAGGCGATGAAGGACGTGATAGGCTGCGATAAGCCACGGGGAGAGGCCAATATTCTTTGATCCGTGGATTTCCGAATGGGGAAACCCACCACATTACGTGGTATGGCGACCTGAATACATAGGGTCGTTCAAGCGAACCTGGGGAACTGAAACATCTAAGTACCCAGAGGAAAGGACATCAACCGAGACTCCGTTAGTAGTGGCGAGCGAACGCGGACTAGGCCAGTGGTCTTTTGTGAAGAACCAGAACTGTCTGGAAAGGCAGACCAGAGTGGGTGATAGTCCCGTATGGGTAGAAACACAAAAGATCCTCGAGTAAGACGGGACACGTGAAATCCTGTTTGAACATGGGGGGACCACCCTCCAAGCCTAAGTACTCCTCAGTGACCGATAGTGAACAAGTACCGTGAGGGAAAGGTGAAAAGCACCCCGACAAGGGGAGTGAAATAGTATCTGAAACAAAATGCTTACAAGCAGTCAGAGCGGCGCTGCCGCTCAGTGGTCAGAAATCAGTTATCAGTCATCAGAAATTTACTTCGATAGTAAGAATTAATTCTGAGAACTGATAACTGATGACTGATTACCGAGCGACAGCGCTGTGATGGCGTACCTCTTGTATAATGGGTCAGCGAGTTCGTCTTTGTAGCAAGCTTAAACCGTTAGGTGTAGGCGTAGCGAAAGCGAGTCTGAATAGGGCGACTAAGTTACTGGGATGAGACCCGAAACCGAGTGATCTAATCATGGACAGGCTGAAGGTGAGGTAACACTCACTGGAGGGCCGAACCATATCCTGTTGCAAAAGGTGTGGATGATCTGTGATTAGGGGTGAAAGGCCAATCAAACTCGGAAATAGCTGGTTCTCCGCGAAAACTATTGAGGTAGTGCGTCGTTTGTTTACCACCGGGGGTAGAGCACTGGATGGGCTAGGGGGGAGCGATCCTTACCAATCCTAACCAAACTCCGAATACCGGTGAGTATAGAACGGCAGACAGACGGTGGGTGCTAAGGTCCATCGTCGAAAGGGAAACAGCCCTAACCGCCATCTAAGGTCCCCAAGTTATGGCTAAGTGGGAAAGGATGTGGGAAGGCCAAGACAGCCAGGAGGTTGGCTTAGAAGCAGCCATCCTTTAAAGAAAGCGTAATAGCTCACTGGTCTAGTTAAGCTAGCCTGCGCCGAAAATGTACCGGGGCTAAAGCCATGCACCGAAGATGCGGGTCCGTAGGACAGTAATCAGTAATCAGATGTCAGTAATCAGAAGGAAAAAAAAGATGAAAAAATTTGTTCACAGTGTCGAGGAGTTAGATGTATTTCAAAAAGCCTATAAAGCTTCTTTGATTGTTCATAAGCTAACACTTACCTTTCCTCAAATCGAGCAATATGCTCTTGCGGATCAGCTTAGACGGGCAACAAAATCTATTTGTGCTAATCTAGCAGAAGGGTTTGGAAAGCAAAAAGACTCCAAAAAAGAGTTCGCACGCTATGTTTCATTAAGCGTAGGGTCAAGTGATGAAGTGCGTGTTTGGATTCAATATGCAAGTGATTTAAAATATATCGATAAAAATTATGCTGCAGAACTAAAAGAGCGCTATATAGAAATTTCTAAAATGCTGAGAGGATTACTAGCCGCTCTTACTTAACCTTTTCTTTTTTTCTGATTACTGATATCTGATTACTGTTTTCTGCCCTACGGGCGGTAGCGGAGCGTTCCGTAAGCCTGTGAAGGTGATCCGTAAGGATTGCTGGAGGTATCGGAAGCGAGAATGCTGACATAAGTAACGTAAAGGAGTGTGAGAGACACTCCCGCCGTAAGTCCAAGGGTTCCTGCGCAAGGGTAATCCGCGCAGGGTTAGCCGGCCCCTAAGGCGAGGACGAAAGTCGTAGTCGATGGGAATCAGGTGAATATTCCTGAGCCAGCTGGAAGTGACGAAGGCCGAAATGTGTTTCCTCTTATCGGATTGAGAGAGGCACGCTAGGACTTCCAGGAAATAACTCCAGCAATAGACCGTACCCGAAACCGACACTGGTGGACGAGTAGAGTATACTCAGGCGCTTGAGAGAATGATGTTGAAGGAACTCGGCAAATTGACCTCGTAACTTCGGGAGAAGAGGTACCTTTTTGAGGGCAACCTTAAAAAGGTGACACAAACTAGGGGGTAGCGACTGTTTACCTAAAACACAGGACTCTGCAAAGATGAGAATCGACGTATAGGGTCTGACGCCTGCCCGGTGCTGGAAGGTTAAAAGGAGAGGTGCAAGCCTTGAATTGAAGCCCCAGTAAACGGCGGCCGTAACTATAACGGTCCTAAGGTAGCGAAATTCCTTGTCGGGTAAGTTCCGACCTGCACGAATGGCGTAACGACTTCCCCGCTGTCTCCAACATCAACTCAGTGAAATTGAATTCTCCGTGAAGATGCGGAGTACCCGTGGTCAGACGGAAAGACCCCGTGCACCTTTACTACAACTTTGCAGTGGTATTAGGAGCATCATGTGTAGGATAGGTGGGAGCCTTTGAAGCTTTGGCGCTAGCTGGAGTGGAGGCACCCTTGAAATACCACCCTTGATTCTCTTGATATCTAACCGAGATCTGTAATCCAGACCCGGGACCCTGCATGGTGGGTAGTTTGACTGGGGCGGTCGCCTCCCAAAGAGTAACGGAGGCGCGCGATGGTGAGCTCAAGCTGGTCGGAAATCAGCTGTGGAGTGCAATGGCATAAGCTCGCCTGACTGCAAGATCGACAGATCAAGCAGAGACGAAAGTCGGTCATAGTGATCCGGTGGTTTCCCTGTGGAAGGGCCATCGCTCAACGAATAAAAGGTACGCCGGGGATAACAGGCTGATCTCCCCCAAGAGTCCACATCGACGGGGAGGTTTGGCACCTCGATGTCGGCTCATCACATCCTGGGGCTGAAGCAGGTCCCAAGGGTTTGGCTGTTCGCCAATTAAAGTGGTACGTGAGCTGGGTTCAGAACGTCGTGAGACAGTTCGGTCCCTATCTGCCATGGGTGTTTAAGAATTGAGAGGATCTGTCCTTAGTACGAGAGGACCGGGATGGACGTACCTCTGGTGTACCAGTTGTGGCGCCAGCTGCAGTGCTGGGTAGCTATGTACGGACGGGATAACCGCTGAAAGCATCTAAGCGGGAAACCCACCTCAAAACTAGTTCTTGCTAAGAGCCGTGGTAGACCACCACGTTGATAGGCCGGGTGTGGAAGAGGCGTAAGCCTTGAAGCTAACCGGTACTAATCGCTCAAAAGGCTTGATTCGTATTCAGTTGATTATCAGATTAGAAATTAGTAATTAGAAGTTAGTAATTAGAAAGTTTTCTAATTACTAATATAGCGTTTCATAAAAACCTGAACAGTTTTTTGTGGAATTTTTGGATTGCCACGCCCCCTTCGGGGGCTCGCAATGACGGATAACTTAGAAAAAATTGTCATTGCGACCACGAGCGCAGCGAGTGGGAAGCAATCTATTTTTTAGTACATAATTAATATAAAGCTAATTACTAAATTGAAGCAGTAAGCTGGTGGGTATGGCGAAGAATCCACAGACGATCCCATCCCGAACTCGACCCTGAAAGTCTTCAGCGCCCATGGTACTGTGGCTTAAGCCACGGAAGAGTAGGTCCCCGCCAGCTTTCTGCTTCAATTAGTCATTAGAATATTTTTAATTTTGTAAAGTCGTCTTTTGTCTTTCTATGTGCAATTGTTATAGTTATTAATCCCCTTTTATTGGTTTAAACTATGAGAGCCTGAATTAATTCACCGAGTCTCATGATTCCATGTTATTTAAGGATAAAGCAATTAAAAGATGATGTTTCTAATTCATCTATAATGCAAAAGAGATCCCTTAATAATTGATTAAAAAAGACTTGAAAAAATAAGTAACCCTATTATTATCTTAATTAGAGCAGCTCTTTAAAAGGGATGTTTTATGGGAGAAAAGCATCTGAATAAATGGTGAGAGTATGGGTGAATTAAACTTCTTAGAAGCCTTAACAACAGCTTTGGCGTTAGCCTTTGGTGGAGGGGAAAGCGAGAAGAGCCCCAGGGAGCAAATTGTACTAAACTCCATCATGCAAACTCCAACAAATGACTCGGTGGCATCTTCGATCACAAGTAGAACAAACCTAATCGGAAAAGGTGGAGAGCCAGGGGTCCACACTCTTATAGCGGGAAAAAATATTAAGCTTGCTTCTCCGAGCAATTCGCGAATCTCTAAATACGAACCCCCTCAAAATCCCTTTCCTTATGCTAAGGCGAATCTAATGCATCATGGATCCGCTGGAGCAGTTACGCTTTTACCTAAAGTAAGAGATGAAGAAGAAGCAGTTAGACCTTTAATACAATCTGCTAGGCCAAGTGGCCATAGAATGGGCAAAAGGCCTTATGCGCGAGAAAAAGATGCCTTCCAGCCCCCTTCAAAAGCTGAGAACAAAGAGCAAAAGGCAAAAAGACAAGCTAGTCAAACAACTCCCATAAAAAATCCGGTTAAATCGGAATATACTGAAGGACTGCACAAAAATACGATTACAAAGCAACGGGTGATTGCACGTAGAAAAACCGTAAAAATTGAAGAATTTATTGCGGATCAGTCTCGTAAAAAAGCAGCAGAGTTCATAACTATCGAGGACGCTGATTATCTCCGCAAACAAGAGCCCGCAAAAAAAACTACAAGAGAGCAACTTGAGGTGGAAATGGGAGTCCCTCCGCCACCTCCCGCTCCCGCTGAAAAGCCTGCCATAGAATCCACAATAGTAGAGAAAGTCGTAAAGAAAGTTCCAGTTAGTAAAGTCAAAGGTCAGGTTGTCTTTATAAAGCCTGCCCTAGAGCAGCCTGAGGAGGAAATTGGAGTTCCTCCAGCGCCTCCACCACCACCTGCTGTAGGTCTTATACCTCACAACAAATGGAAAGGATCTCGAGCCCCCAAAGGGCCGACATCTGTAAGTACAAAAAAGCCAGAGCTTAATCTGATAGGTGAATTGACATCTGTTCTTCAGAAAAGAGAAAAATCGGAAGCTAAGCAAGGCGAGGCTAAAAAAGAAGTCAAATCGCCTAAGAATGTTTTGAAATCAACGGGAGACAAAAAGGTAAAGAGACTTACTCCCCAAAAACGCCCACCATTATCGCCTATAGAAGAACTCGACGTTCTAAAAGAACGCTATGCAAAACTCAAAGTAAATTTAGGATCAAAGCCCAATCCAAAAAAATTGAAAGACCTCAAACAATTAGAACAGAGGATGGGAGAATTAGAAGATCAAGTTAAAGCTCAAAAAGCTGCTGCGAGACAAGCGCTTAAAGCTGCAGCAACACAGGAGAAAGAAGAAGCCGATACTATATTTAGCAACGTAAAGAAGACTCAAATTATTAAAGAAGCCAAGGTTGGCCATATTATAGAAAATCCTGCTATAGAATCCACAATAGTAGAGAAAGTCGTAAAGAAAGTTCCAGTTAGTAAAGGCGAAGGTAAGGTTATCTTTATAGAGCCTGCCCTAGAGCAACCTGAGGAGGAAATTGGAGTTCCTCCAGCGCCTCCACCTATGATAACATCTAGTGGTACGAACCCTAAAACAAGCGTCATTGCGACCCCGAACGAAGCGAGGGGGAAGCAATCTAGTTTTCTTTCGACAACAACAAGTCCAGGCTGGATTGCTGCGGCCCCTGCGGGGCCTCGCAATGACGGGTTATTTATGGATTCTACCGCTAGTATATATTCATCTGCACTGCCGCCCCCACCACCCCCACCTTTATTTGAACGGCTTCCACCTCCACCACCTTTGATGAAAACTGGTGATTCATTTGCGCTGCCTCCACCACCACCTTTGCCAAGTTCGGTTACTTCTCTAACTTCAGGACTCCTAGTTTCTCCGGCTTCAGGGGCTGCTCCTACAGTTATACAAAATCCGGTGTCTGATTCTATAAATATAGTTTCAGCTGCACCAAAGTCGCCGCCTGCCACTACAGGCAAACTAAAGGAAAAGGAGAAAGAGGAGGAAGAGGAGACTCTTCCGGTGCCTCCACCACCTCCTCCGCTACCACCTGATATAAATTTATTATTTGCACTACTGCCTCCACCACCACCGCCTTTATTTGAACTACTTCCACCTCCACCACCTTTGATGGAAACTGGTGATCCATTTGCGCTGCCCCCACCACCTCCTTCATCTGTAAATGTCATGGATCAGAGAGGGTCTCTTGGTCAACAAAGGAAAAATGATGCTTTGTTAGAACAAATTAGAACAGGCAAAAATTTGAAGAAGGTGGCTAAAAACCAAAATGACGATTCTCTCGGGCAAAAAAAATCAGGAGACAAGGCGGATTTACTTACAAGCATTCGAGCCGGCACAACATTATTGAAAAAAGTATCTGATCGAGTGGTTAAAGAGAAAGAAAAGGAGGAAGAAAACACTATAAAAGGCGCTTTGATTTCTCAATTTGACAAGTTTAAGAAAGGAATGCCTCCAGATAAAGATAGTACTATCTCAAGTAGTAGCGATGAAGACGAGGTTTGGGATTGGGCTACTCGAAGTTATTTAGATCGGCGAGCTGCTGCTGGTGCTCATGAGAAGAAAAAGAAAGAAGAGGAACAGCGAGAAAAAACAGAGAAGTATGAACGTCTAAACGCTGAACGACGAGAGATGGAGGAAAAAGAGGCAGATCTCCTCGCTAAAATTCCGGAAGAAGTGAAAGAAGCGCAAGCCAAACTCGATCAAGCACAGCGTGATTGTGATGATCTGCGTGTTAGTCTGAAGTTTCTTGATCTAAAAGAAAGCACAGGGCATGAACTCGACAAGTCTGAAAAGGAAAATCGGGCTCAATTTCTTGAGAAGAGGAAAGAAAAAAAAGAAGCTTTAGAACGAGCAAAAATTGCTTTTGAGGCTGTGCAACAGAAGTATTCATTCGAACAAAAAGAAAAAATGGAGCAAACTGCAAGTCACAAGTTACCTCTAAGCGGTGACAATCATAATACAGAAAGAGACCCCCCTTTTTAGGGTTTATAGCCTACACAAAGGTCATCTCGTATGCCAGGAATTTTAACTGTATGAATATTTATGAATCCTGCTTTTTCAATTAAACTGCGCAATTCTTCAAGAGTAATAATGTAACTTTTTATAACTACTTTGTTTTCTTGATTTTTAAAGTTAGTATATATGGCACAAGTTTTAATGCGTGTCCTCCAATCAAAAGTTACTTCCCAGGTAAATTTAACTTTTTCCCCCTTATAGGCTATTTCTGGAAATATAATTTTATCTATTACTCTTCCTTTGGAGTTCTTTTTTGTAAGGGCAACAATAAGCTTTCCGCCAGGTTTCAAACACTTATAGAAATTTCCCAAAGCTGTGAGAATTCTTTCAAAGATAGATTCCAAAGTTCCTGCCAGCGGCCTGCCATTCCATCCGTCCATATAGACAAGAGAATTATCCACATTTAAAACAACATCAAACCGAGTACTCGTTCTCTCACTTAATTCTTCCCATTGCGATTGAAACACGTAAACTTGATGATTGATTGTTTCCTTTATAGTCTGGAGTGCCTCCTCGCTTGCATCGCTGCAGCTAAGGTTGATAAACCCCTCATTATATAAATCAACGCTTGGAAAGCCTATGCCGCATGCTGTGTCAAGAATAGCAGGCTGCACGTCATCGGAAGATATTAATTTTTTCAAAGCTCGCGTGTATCTTTTACGATACTCTGGAGTATGAGCCGCAAGAGAGTAAAGAGTCCATATATCATTGAAAGGTAAATTTTGCATTTCTACTTTTCCTATATAACCTGAGTTGGACAAGCTTCAAATTTTCTTGCTTAAAAATAGTAGATTCCGTCATTGCGAGCAACTCCAGGAGTTGTTCGAGAAGAAATTTTGGCTATGAGAGGTATAAAAACCCTTCAATCGATTAAATTCTCATACTTTACAACATCTTCTGGCGTACTAATGTGAAAGCACTTGCCCTTATGGACGAGCCCAAAGAGACGGCCCTTTTCTAGAGCTTTATTCCATAAAACGTTTAAGGATAAGGAGCCCTCAGGGGCTCCCTTAAAGAGAGGCCTGTGTGTGAGCTGAACCCCCATATAAACATAAGGCACACTTTCACCTTTCTGTGGACGTATCAGGCGCCCATCCGGCTCTAAGGAAAAGTCCCCCCTCCCCTCATACCCATAGGCATTTTTCTTCGGAATAAGGAGCAGGAGAGCATCAATTTCGAGAGGATTCCATCTATCTTCCATAGCTTTGAGGCTTTCGCTTTCTGTCCATACCATATCCCCATTAAGCGTAAAGAAAGCCTCCTGCCCTAACAAAGGAAGAGCTTTTTTAATACCACCCCCTGTTTCTAACAAAATCTCTTCATAGGAGATCAGAATATCCGGATCAAGGGCAAAGACAAATTGCTTGATTTGATCAGGTAAATAGTGAGTGTTAACAACGACTGGAGCGGCATTAATGGTTTTCAAATGCTCATAAGCGCGCTGAAGCATGGTTTTCCCCTTGATTGGAATCAAAGGTTTAGGAATTGTATTGGTGATGGGGCGCATGCGCAGACCTAGTCCTGCGGCTAAAATCATGGCACTTTTTTTCATGGAATGACCTTTCTAAACCAGGTCTTAAGAGCTGCGAGGGAAGAATGCTCTAAATCACGCTCTAAATAGGTCCAGATGCGGGGCAGATGTTCCAAGTACTGCGCTTTCCCATCGCGTTTTGCAAGGCGCGAAAAGACACCCAAAATCCTTGTGCTCCGTTGAGCCCCCCATAAATAATAGCTCGCCATAAAATCTTCTTGGGAGAGTTTTGGAAAATGGGTAAAATAAAACTTTATCATATCATTGGCAAAGGCAGGAGAAATTTCTCGCCGCGCATCCTCCAACAAAGACACCAAGTCGTAAGTCACAGGACCCCAGTGGGCATCCTGGTAATCTATAAATCCACAACGTTGATGGCCTTTGCGTTTCGGCAACCAAAAAAGGTTATCCATCATCACATCTCTTAACATAAGTCGATGAGGGACTTCTGGCTGATTTTTATAGGCCTCCCTCCACAATCCATGAAAGTCATCCTTAGCTTGCTGGGAAAAGGGCACATCATACCACTGGGTAAAGAGACTGGCGCGATCGATGAAAAGCTCCCCATCATAGGTGGAAAGGTCATTTGTATTTTTCTTCATTACTTTGTGAAGATGAGCCAAGGCATTAATGGCCTCTTCATACATGAGAGACTCTCCATGATCCCCTTCCAAGGCCTTCCGATAGGTCAAATCTCCAAAGTTTTCTATGAGAAGGAAACCATTTTTATGATCCGCCGCGTAAATTTTTGGGACGGTGAGCCCTGCTTTCTCTAAGAGGATCGTTACATTTTCAAAGGCCTTTGTATCCTCATGGAGAGGCTCTGCATCCATGATGAGAGCATAAGACAACAAAAAGTAACGTCGTCTTGAGGCGTCCTTTGGAAGCTGCAAAAGTTTTTCATTCTTAAGTCCAAGTTTTGCAAGAAAACTATCGAGAAGATAATCTCTATCTGCTTTAGAAGAATTAATTGTCTTCTCTCCTGAAGGTAATGATGCGCTCGCTGTCCTGCTTTCCATGATGAAACTCAATCTCTCTATAGGTATTTGGCAAATGCGTCCCCAACCGTTCCGGCCATTCAATAACACATACGCCACATCTTAAGGCTTCTTCAATGCCTAATTCAAAAATTTCGTCTGGATGATCAAGGCGATAAAGATCAAAGTGCCAAAGGGTAAACTCGGGAGCTTCATAGCTTTGCACAAGGGTAAAAGTAGGGCTCGGGACTTCCGTCGTCTCCCCACACAAGGTTTGGATAAGCGCTCGTGCAAAGGTTGACTTTCCAGAGCCAAGCTCTCCCTTTAAAAGGAGCAGGTCGCCAAGATGCAGCTCTCGTGCAACTTTATACGCCAGAGCTTTTGTTTCTTCCTCGGAATAGCTTATGATGCGATTTTCCTGTTGCATGTGGCGGAGTATGCCATTAATTTCTCTAAATCCTCAAGGGGTCATAGCTCAGTTGGGAGAGCGCTACAATGGCATTGTAGAGGTCCGGGGTTCGATTCCCCGTGGCTCCACCAGGTTTTTTAAGGAGCATCAATATGACAGATAGTCCCCCTCCCATTGAAGATCTTGCTTTGCGCGTGCTTGCAATGCCCCGCGATACAAACCCTGCGGGCGATATTTTTGGGGGCTGGGTTGTCTCTGTCATGGATATGGCCGGCGGCACGCTGGCAACTCATACTTCAAAGAGCCGTGTTGTCCTGGCGGCAATTGATAAAATATCCTTCCTTCGCCCTGTTTTTGTGGGGGACGAGGTCAGTTGTTATGCTCGCCTGATCAAAATCGGAACCTCCTCCATGCAAATTGCCATTGAGGCCTGGGTCCGCCGCACACGCGGAGAAGAGATCCTTAAGGTAACAGAAGGTCTTTTTACCTTTGTAGCTGTGGACGAAAACAGAAAACCGCAGCCCGTTCAGAAGTAATTAGAATCATTTAAAAAAGTAATTAAAAGCCCTCTCCCACCAAGAAGGCTGTTTTTCTGGATAAACGACCTTAACTTCTAAATAATGGGGATCCAGCGTGCGGCTTTCAGCTCCAGGAGAGACGTTAGCCTCATTCCGCTGGGTGAAATCGCCTTCAGGTGTAGTGGATTCCCCCACAGGAGAAGAAACCAATTTCATGTTATCTTCATCTGGATGGACAGGCCCTCCCTTGGATACCTCACCACTATCCTCCATATCAAGAACTTCAGCTTCAGCTGCGCCTGCAAGGGCGAGAAGTAGAACTTGCACTAAAATCCTTTTCATGGGGCTTCCTCTTTTTATTAATTGAGAAAATTATACCCCATAGTACATCTTGAATTCAATAGGTTGTGGTGTATGGTCAAGGGCAACAACTTCTTCCTGCTTTAACTCAATATACCCATCAATAAGATCATCGGTAAAAACACCTCCTTCTTTCAAGAACTCTCGATCGCAATCAAGAGCGTCAAGGGCCTCTTTTAAGGACCCTGCTACTTGGGGAATGTTATGTGAAATTTCCGAATCATAAAGATTTCCCTCGTGTGACTCGCCGGGATGGATTTTATTGCGAATGCCATCGAGCCCCGCCATCAGCATCGCAGAAAAGGCCAAATAAGGATTTGCCGCCGCATCAGGAAAGCGTGTTTCAATCCGGTGTGCATTACCGTTTGGTGTATAAGGAATACGAATACACGCTGAGCGGTTGCGCGCAGAATAAGTTAAGATAACTGGTGCCTCATAACCAGGTATCAAACGTTTGTAGCTATTGGTCGTGGGGTTGGTCAGGGCATTCAATGCACGGGCATGCTTAATGATCCCTCCAATATAATACAAGGCTTCCTGTGAAAGGCCCGCATAGGCATTCCCAGCAAAAATAGATTTGCCCTTGTGCCACAAGGATTGGTGTACATGCATCCCTGAACCATTATCCTTATGAATAGGCTTTGGCATAAAGGTGGCCGTTTTTCCATACGCACGCGCCACATTCTTAATAACGTACTTATAAATCTGTAGGTTATCCGCTGTGCGCGTTAAGGTGCTAAACTTAAAGCCCAATTCATGCTGACTTGGTGCCACCTCATGATGATGTTTTTCAACCTCAACCCCCATCTCTTTGAGCGTCGAGAGCATCTCAGCTCGCATATCAACCAATTGGTCCACGGGATTAAGAGGAATGTATCCTCCCTTAACCCCTGGACGATGCGCAAGATTTCCTTGAGGGTCAACCTTCCCTGAATTATACTCTCCTTCCTCAGAATCAACGAAATAATAGCCATGCTGCATGGCTACATCATAGCGCACATCATCAAAGATGAAAAACTCAGCCTCAGGTCCAAAATAAGCCGTATCGGCAAAACCTAAGTCATCGAGATAAGATTCCGCTCTAAGGGCCACCCCTCGTGGATCGCGAGAATAGGACTTTCCTGTAAGGGGCTCAAGAATATCACAATTTAACACTAAGGTGGATTGTGCCGCAAAGGGGTCCAAAACCGCCGTTGACAAATCTGGCTTCATTTGCATATCAGAATCATCAATGGTTTTCCACCCAGAAATCGAGGACCCATCGAACATAATGCCTCGTTCAAGAGCGGTTTTATCAACCGCATCCACATGAAAGGTCATGTGTTGCCAGGCACCTCGTGTATCGGTAAAACGAAAATCAACAAAAGACACATCATGCTCCTTAATAAGAGCAAAAATAGATTCACTAGATAAAGATTTCATTGGAAAGCTCGCGATGTTAAGGTTAGGTACAGATATTTACACCGCTTTTTAGCTTTAAGGGACTTTCACATTTTACGCAAGCGGTATTTTACAAAAATCTAGCCCAAGAATGATAGAGCTCCGTTGTCTTGGAAAGAAATGCTTTGCCCCCGCCTATCATATGAGCAGAAAGTCATTCCTTATTACAAAGGCGGGGGCTCTAGCATTTCTTATCCGAGGATCTATCAAAACAACCCTAATTTTGCAACTCCCTCGGAAGTTAGGTGTTTTTATAAAATGTGTTTTTATCCCTGTCTCAAACAAAAAACCATTAAGGGATGAAAATTCAACAGAAGCGAAGGATAGCTTGTGTATTCTTGTCTAATGGTTTACAAATTTCGACAGGCAATTTTTAAGGATGCCTTAACGTTTTTATTAAAAACTCAACCGATGGAAAAGAAGAAGGATCGATCGTGCTTGTAACCTACAATAAGAACAGCATTATAAAATTCTTTTTATTTGGATTTGCTTTGTTTGCCCTCACTTTAAGCTATGTTGTAATAAGGGATATAAAATATGTTTTAATTATAAACACCTCAGGTGGAGTAAGCCTGGTCCTTCAGTTAAAGCAATACTCTTTCTATGTGAAGCTCATCCTCTTTGGCCTTTTTCTTCTTGTTTATCGTAGAAACAACTTACCCAAAGTATTATTTGCAAGTATGACAAGTCTTTTAACATTATTTATTGTTTTCCACTTCTGGGGATTTCAGCGAGCGGACGAGTGGGCTCATTCTTGTTATTATCTGCTAGCAGATATTTGGGGAGCCTTTACAATTACCTTTCTCTTTTGGGCGTTTGCAAACCAGATATTTACAATAAAAGAAGCCAAGTTAAGCTATCCCTTATTAACTATTTTCCCAAGTTTAAGCATGATCATAAATAGCACATTCATAATGAACATAGTTGGGGGCGATCTTGAAAGTACAATGAGGTCCAGTGGCTTTGTTTTGTTGGGTGGGCTGATTCTTTTTATATTGAGCGCTTGGCTTATTAAAAAGAACAAGCTCACCGAACTCACGCCTCTTACCGAAGAACCTCTTCAAACAGGGAAAATGAGCCCATCATTTAAATGGATCTATCTCCTTCTTATTTTTGTTATTATTACCTCCTTTGGGTTCTGTGAGCAGTTAACAACCCTTCTCTTTACACAACTTAAAGGCCAGTTTACTGATTCCTTAGCTTATAATGAATTTCTGGGGCAATATTCCACTTATATGGGTTACGGATCGGGCTTTATCTTTTTGCTTACCTTTTGGATGATTTGGAAATTTGGGTGGCTTAAAAGCGCCCTCATTCCCCCCTTGTATGTATTGGTCACAACGTGTTTTCTTCTACTTTACATACGCTTTCCAGCCTTACAAAATTTGGTTCACAATTTATTGACGAGAGATGCTGCGCCGCTCATCCTGCTCCTGTCTGTTCAGTCCATTCTTTTTAAGGGCTTCGCCATGCTCTTCGTTGCTACAAAAGAAATAGCTTTTATCCCTCTTGGTCTCACTACGAAGGCACGAGGCAAAGCAACTGTGGACTTTCTTTTTGGAGGAGTTGGAGCTTGGTTAGTCAACGTTCCTATTTTTTTTAGCTCTGTACCCATCAATCAAAACATAGAGAGTTTTCTTCTTATCACTATAGGAACAACTCTTATCTGGCTGATCTCGGTTCTGTATTTAGGAAAAATGTTTAAATCGATAAGTGGGGAGTGAAAAAAGAAACCAGCAGTTCTTTTATTCAAACCGAATGTGCGTAGGTTTTCAAAAGTCAACACTCCCTAAAACTTGCGCCTTTGAGGAATCTTGTGTATACAAACGCAAGACGTGGGCGTATAGCTCAGGGGGAGAGCGCTACGTTGACATCGTAGAGGTCGCTGGTTCAATCCCAGCTACGCCCACCAGAACAACATGTTGTTTTTATTATATTTATCGACAGATTCATCTTCCCTCTTCCAAAAGAAATAACAAAAAATGGTTTACTTATGGTTTATGCGAAAAAGAACTTTCTAGAAAAATTTTAGGACAATTTTTAGGACAATTTTTAGCTATCCTCCAAGAGGAAGAGAAAAACTCTCAGAAACCTTGGCCTCTTCATGCGATTCGCCTGCTATTGATTACAGGATGTCGCCTTAATGAAATTCTGACCCTCAAATGGGAAGAAGTAGATCCGGAGAGCCAGTGTCTGCGTCTTCGGGATAGCAAGACAGGCAAAAAAACGTGTTTATCTTTCAAGCGTATCCATCGAATTCTCTTGACACTCCGCACGTGCCGCCTATAATAAAGCTATAAGTGGCAGCTGCGCTTATGTATTATTATTTACCTGCCGCTTATAGGAGGACTATAGGTGGCAAGTCAGATGAGCAAAATTCTTGGACGCTTAAAAGAAAAGAAACTTCTCAATCGTCTTCTCAAATCAAAAAACGCTGAATTTTTAGCGCTTTATGGGAGACGGAGGATAGGGAAGACTTATCTTGTGAAGAATTTTTTTGAAGAAGCATCTTGTGTTTTTTTTCATGTTACTGGGCTTCAAGAGGGGAAATTAGAAGAGCAGTTAGAGCTTTTTACCAAACAGATTGGAATTATGTTTTATAAGGGTGCGAACTTAGCACCTCGCAAGCGTTGGATGGAGGCCTTTGAGGATTTGACAAATGCAATCCAAACGCTTCCCAAGAATAAAAAGGTTGTGCTTTTCTTTGATGAGTTTCCTTGGATGGTCACAAAAAAATCCAAGCTGCTTCAGGCGCTTGACTATTATTGGAATCGCTATTGGGTAAGTGATCCGCGTTTAAAACTCATTGTTTGTGGGTCTTCAGCCTCTTGGGTCATTAAAAATATTATTAATAATAAAGGGGGGCTTTATAATCGGATTACCTATTCCTTGAAACTTGAACCCTTTACTCTTGGAGAAACAAGATCTTTTTTAAAGCATAAAGGAATCCCACTCAACCTTCAGCAAGTCCTGAGTCTCTATCTGGTGCTTGGGGGCGTACCACATTACTTGTCCCGTTTGAACAAGGGGAAATCTGCTGCCGAATCTATTGATGAGCTGTGCTTTCAAACAAACGGGCTCCTCTTTGGAGAATTTGAGAATCTATTTAAATCCCTCTTTCACGAGTCAGAAATTTATCTCAAACTATGCCGTACGATCGCAAAATATAGGTATGGAATAGGGCAAGCACAGTTGATTAAGGAAAATCAGATTCTGCCGGGAGGAAGGATTACCCAGCGCTTAAAAGAGCTAGAGGATACGGGGTTCATCATGAGCTTTATTCCCTATGGACATAAAGAAAAAGGGGTAAGTTATAAAATTATTGATGAATACACGTTATTTTATTTTCATTGGATTGAACCTCATTTATCAGCGATTCGCAAACAAGATCGTATTAGTGGTTATTGGCTTTCAAAGTCAAAAACACCAAGCTGGAGAAGTTGGGCAGGCTATGCCTTTGAAGCCGTTTGCTATAAACACCTTCCGCTGATTCGTAGAGCACTTCATGTAGATCCTGGTGCTGAAGTGGGCACATGGCGATATACACCTAAAAAAAGACAACCTGATGAGGAGGGGGCTCAAATTGATCTCCTCTTTGATCGACCAGATGGAATCATTACCTTATGTGAAATTAAATATACGGAGCCGCCTTTTGCCATTGATAAGGCTTATGCAAAGAATCTGCTCAATAAAATAGAAATTTACCAAAAGCATACGCGTACGCAAAAACAAATTTTTATAGCGATGATCACCTCAGGTGGGTTAAAGCCAACACTCTACTCGGAAGACCTCATCACACAACATGTAGGATTAGAGGATTTGTTTAGAGAATGAACAGAGCGAGCTTGAGAGCTAGGAAATCTACTAGGAATGAGGACGAAAGGTCAATTTGTCACTTTTCCTCTTGAGCCTGCCCCTTAAATGCTCTACTCCTTGTAAATAGAAAGGGGTAAAAAATGGCACCGTCCCAGCCGCAAGAACAGGAAATTCAAGACCTTAAAAAGCAATCCCAACCAACCCGTCGAGATATTTCTCCTGGCCTCGAAGAAGTTCTTTATGAGATTTTCCCAGTCCTAGATCATGGTTTTATTCGTATCATTGATTACATGGGAAATGACAATGCCATTGTGCAAGCGGCAAGAGTTTCTTATGGTAAGGGCACAAAAAAAAGCACGGAAGATCGCGCGCTTATTCACTACCTTCTACGTCATGCTCATACAACACCCTTTGAAATGTGTGAAATTAAGTTTCACATTAAGCTTCCCTTCTTTGTGGCCCGCCAATGGCTCCGTCACCGCACGGCTAATGTGAATGAATACTCTGCGCGTTATTCTATCCTCGACAAGGAATTTTATATCCCCTCAAAAGAACATCTGGCAAAACAATCATCTTTTAACAAACAAGGACGTGGCGCGCCCCTTTCATCGGAATATTCAGAATACGTGTGTGACTTGCTTCGCAAGGATGCAGAACTCTGTTACGCCCATTACGAAGAGCTTTTGAATGAGGATAGGGAAGGTAGAGTTTTTAATCCTGAAAAGGAAAGCCTTGCACGAGAACTCGCACGGATCAATCTCCCCCTTAATTTCTATACGCAAATATATTGGAAAATTGACCTCCACAACTTAATGCACTTTCTCACCTTACGTTCTGACTCTCATGCGCAATATGAAATTCGTGTCTACGCTGAAGTCATGTTGGAGCTTCTTAAGCGATGGGTTCCTTACACCTATGAAGCTTACATACAATATCGTAGGGGTGGGGCGTGCCTTTCAAAAAATGGTTTGGCTGTTATCAAAAGAATGTTGAAACATCAAAAGGTTACACAGGAGGAAAGTGGGATGAGCCAAAGGGAATGGACAGAGTTTTCAGACTTGCTTGATCTCTCTCCATAGACAATATATAAGGTGAAACTAACTTGGCGCAAAAAAATAATACAAAGAAAGAAGGGAATAAACAGTGTATGTCTTCAAGCACTCTAACCCTCACCAAATGGGATGCGGCCATCGTCCTTAAAAAAGATGGCTCTTTTGAAGCATCCCTCCCCCAAATTCAAGGGGAGTATATTCCTGAAAATGTCGTCCTTGGAGCAGCCATCGCCTTTGCTTTACGTAATGAAAATCTCTGTACCCTCATCCGTGAAAATTTTGAACGTGAGTGTTGTACGAAAAAAGGGGAATAGTTTATGACTTATTTTCTGCAGCTGAAGAAGTTGAAGGCATAATTGTCAATATCTTTGTACCTTCAACAGAATATTCACAACCCTTTGATAGATCAGAGGCATCAAGTGTGAAACTACTCTTCATACCATAATGCAAGAAGGCTCTATCGGTTTTTATATTACCACTCTTGATAATGTCCGTAACTTTAGGGTCTGCTGTAGCGCTTGTTAATGCTGTAACCACTTCATCAACGGTTGGACAGTCTGCAATAACTACTGTAGACGAGGCTATAAGCAAACCAAGAACGATATGTGGGTTTTTCATTATTTTTTCCTCCTATGATTTAAGATCATTATTACCCACTCTGTCTTAAGCGACAGGTCCACAAAAGCAATGTTATTTTAGAATCACTACTCTTTTTTTTCAGCTTCTTCTTCAGGCTGTGGCTCAGCGGTGGGACCTGAGTCTTGACCTTTGGCAGTTAAATCACGATCAACAAGCTCAATAATGGCCATGGGGGAATTATCTCCGGGCCTGAAACCAGCTTTGATAATACGCGCATACCCTCCCGCGCGGGTCTTATATCGCTCAGCAAGAGGCCCCATAATTTTAGCGGCAAGGTCCTTATCTCCTAAAAATGAAATGGCTTGGCGACGGCAAGAAAGCCCTCCCCTCTTTCCTAAAGAAATGATTTTCTCAACGATGGGCCGTAGATCCTTTGCCTTAGGCAGGGTTGTTCTAATTTGCTCGTGCTTTATAAGAGAAACCGCAAGGCTTTTAAAGAGGGCTTTCCTCTCATCTGAATGGCGATTTAATTTACGACCACGAATACCATGACGCATAACTAGGTTACTCCTTACTTCACTTAAAAGGGCTCATCGAGCTTTTTAATCAGCTCTTCAATATTTTCTGGCGGCCAACTTGGCACATCCATACCCAAACTCAACCCCATTTGGCTGAGCACTTCCTTAATTTCATTTAAGGACTTACGGCCAAAGTTTGGTGTCCGAAGCATTTCGCCTTCTGTCTTTTGGACCAAATCACCTATGTAAATAATGTTGTCGTTTTTAAGACAGTTGGCTGAACGAACGGAAAGCTCCAATTCCTCCACTTTACGCAAAAGAGCTCTATTGAAGGGAATGAGCGAATCTTCTTTCTCAACATAAGCTTCCTTAGGCTCTTCAAAGTTAATAAATTTTTGGAGCTGATCTTGCAAAATCCGCGCAGCTAAAGCAACGGCATCATCTGGGCGAACGGATCCATCTGTTTCAACGCGCATAATGAGCTTGTCAAAGTTTGTTTGTTGCCCTACGCGCGTATTCTCAACCTTATAAGAAACTTTACGTACTGGGCTGTAGAGAGCATCAATAGGAATATACCCGATGGGTGAATCAGCTTTTTTATTGCTCTCAGCAGGTATATAGCCTTTCCCAGAACTGATGGTCAGCTCCATTAAAATCTTAGCCCCCTGCCCTAAAGTGCAAATATAGTGATCTTTGTTCAAAATTTCTAAATCTGCTGTGGTTTCAATTTGACCCGCCGTTACAACACAAGGACCTTCTGCTTGGAGCTTTACCTTTACGGTTCCTATTTTATGGAGTTTTGTGACAACCCCCTTTAGATTGAGGACAATATCCGTTAGATCTTCATTCACCCCTGGAATTGTGGAGAACTCATGGAGCACACCATCCATTTGCACAGAAGTAATAGCTGACCCTTGAAGAGAGGATAGCAAAATGCGTCTTAAAGCACTGCCCAAGGTAACACCAAAACCTGGTTCTAAAGGATCTGCTGTTATGGTTGCTACATAATCTGGATTTTCACTATGATCCAAATTTAACTTATAGGGCTTAATCAGAGCCTGCCAATTTTTCTGTATCACGAATTCACCCTCTTGCTATAAAGATTCCAGTTAACATCAAACGTCTAAACACGGCGACGCTTTTTAGGCTTACATCCATTATGTGGGATAGGAGTCACATCCCGAATAGATGTTAAAACGAAGCCTGCAGCTTGAAGAGCGCGCAAAGCAGATTCTCGTCCAGAACCTGGTCCTCTCACCTCAACTTCAAGAGATCTCATGCCATGCTCTTGAGCTTTGTGAGCCGCATCTTCTGCTGCTACTTGCGCTGCATACGGTGTTGACTTGCGGGAGCCTTTAAATCCCTTTGTCCCTGCAGACGACCAAGCAATGGTATTCCCCTGGACATCTGTAATATTGATCACCGTATTGTTAAAAGATGCGTTCACATGTGCAACGCCCGAGACAATATTCTTTCTTTCTTTCCGACGAACTCTTTGTACTGGTTTTTGCGCCATCTAAACTACCCTACCTTTACATTTTTTTGCCGGCAATAGGCACGGCCTTACCCTTGCGCGTCCGCGCATTTGTATGCGTCCTTTGCCCACGAACAGGAAGTCCCTTCCGATGGCGGAGTCCTCGATAGGTCCCAAGATCCATCAAACGTTTGATATTCATAGACACATCCCGACGAAGATCGCCCTCAACCTTATACTCGTGGTCTATGGTTTCACGGATTTTTAAGACTTCATCATCAGTCAATTGATGAACACGCCTTTCATGAGGAATATTTAATTTTTTACAGATTTCCTTTGCCTTTGTGGGGCCAATTCCATAAATAGCCCTCAATCCTATTTCAACCCTTTTTTGAGTTGGGATATTTACACCAGCTATACGCGCCACTCGCTTCTCCTTAATCCACTTTTCATCCAACCACCTAAATGTCCTGAGCGGAGTATAGGCATCCAGACTTTCTTGTCAACACTTGCATTTCTTCTAAAAGGGCTTCTATTTCCTGATTGACCTCTTCTATAGACTTCATTCCATTAATCACCTTTAAAAGGCCTTGTTTGGCATAGTAGTTTAGAAGTGGTTTTGTTTGTTCGTTATAAACTTTGAAACGTGTTCTAACGGCTTCAGGCTCATCATCAGGACGGCGGGAAAAAGACCTTGAGCCACATTTAGAACAAGCCTCTACCCTTTGGAAAGGGAAATCTTTAGGATATGGTCTTCCACACTCCTCACACGTTACACGGGACGAAAGTCTCTCAATCAACTTATCCTCATCAACAGTAAGTTGGATGACTGCATCAATCTCATGCCCTAACTCCTTAAAGGTTTCAGCGATTTTCTTAGCTTGATTCATTGTGCGAGGAAGACCATCCAATATAACGCCTTTATCTTTTACCTGACTGAGGCGTTTTTTAAAAACAGCTAAAATAATGTCGTCAGATGGGTACTTTCCTTCTGCCATAATGTGCTCAACTTGAAGTCCCAAAGGAGTCTTCTTTTTAATTTCTTGGCGCAAGATTTCGCCGGTTGCAATTAGCTCCAGATGGTGACGATCTTGTATCAAACGCGCTTGAGTCCCTTTACCAGCACCAGGAGGACCAAAGAGAACGAGGTTCATCTCCGAGTCCCTCTTAACTGAGTTTTCTTCAAAAGACCCTCGTATTGATGGGCCAAAAGATGAGAATGAATCTGGGCTACCGTATCCATGGGAACACTAACGGCAATCAAAAAGGTTGTACCACCAAGGTAGAATGGCAGGGAATAGGCTGCGTAGAAGAATTCAGGAACCGCACATACAAACGCCAAATAAGCAGCACCCATCACGGTCAAACGGGTTATCACTGTATCCAGGTAGCTTGCTGTATTCTGTCCTGGACGATAGCCTGGAATGAACCCCCCCGCCTTTTTAAGATTTTCCGCCGTTTCTTGCGGGTTAAAAACAATGGAAGTATAAAAAAAAGCAAAGAATACAATCAAAAAGAGGTATAAGCTTAAATAAATCATACTTCCGTGCCGCAAGGATCCAAAAATCACTTGAAGCCATTCAGGCCCAGACCCTGCGGATAATTGTGCTAAGGATGCTGGTAGCATGATTAATGAGCTTGCAAAAATGGGGGGGATCACACCCGTACTATTTAATTTGATGGGAAGATGAGAACTCTCTCCCCCATACATACGATTCCCAACCTGTCGCTTTGGATATTGGATAAAGATACGCCGTTGCGCGCGTTCCATAAAAACGATAAAAGCAATCATGCCAATAGAAAATGCAAGAATAAATAAGATAAAGATATAGGACATGGCACCTGTTCTACCCAATTCAAGTGCATTTAGAATTGAAGTGGGGAGGTTGGCAACGATGCCTGCAAAAATAATCAAAGAAATACCATTACCAACGCCGCGACTTGTAATTTGCTCCCCAAGCCACATCAAAAAAAGAGTTGATCCCACAATGGTAATTACGGTTGTCAGGCGAAAGAAAAGTCCCGGATCCATAACTGCAGACCCCCCCCCACCTTGCATCGCCTCAAGTCCTACAGCTGTCCCATAGGCTTGGAGCATAGCAATAAGTACGGTCAGATAGCGTGTATATTGATTGAGTTTGCGACGTCCAGATTCGCCTTCCTTCTTCAAAGCTTCAAATTGGGGAGACACAGCTGTCATCAATTGGACGATAATGCTCGCAGAAATATAAGGCATAATGTTTAACGCCATAATAGACATACGACCCAAAGCGCCTCCAGAAAGCATGTCAACCATCCCAAAGATCCCCCCTCCCTGAGAGCGAGCAAACTGAGCAACAGCCGCAGGATCGATACCTGGCAAGGGAATATAGGTTCCTAGACGAAAGACGATAAGAACTCCAAGGGTGAACCATAGACGTTTTTTCAGGTCCTCTGCTTTCGAAAAGGCCTTAAAATTAATATTGGCTGCGAGTTGTTCTGCGGCTGAGGCCATGACTATCCTTTAGGTTTTTCTTTCTTATTCTTTTTTTCTTCTTTGAGAGGCTTTGCGATTTGTAGGATTTTGACGGATCCACCGGCCTTTTCGACCGCTGCAATTGCAGATTTTGTAGCCCCCGCAACTTCAATAGAGATCTTTTCTTTTAATTCACCTTTTCCAAGTAACCGCACGCCATCATGAAGGCGACGGGAAAGACCTGCTTTTACAAGATCATCACCTGTAATTGTCTTCTTGCCATCAAGCTTACCAGCCTTAAGCGCATTTTGAAGGGAACTTAAGTTAACTTCCATGAATCTCAGGGCAAAAATGTTTGTAAATCCCCGCTTTGGTAAACGACGGTAGAGGGGCATTTGGCCGCCTTCAAATCCATTGATAGAAACGCCTGTACGCGCCGTTTGGCCTTTGCCCCCACGGCCTCCAGTTTTTCCTTTACCCGATCCAATACCACGACTGACGCGCATTTTTCTGCGACGGGCACCTTCATTATCTCGAATTTCATTTAACTTCATCGTTTTAACGCTCTTCCACTTTTACCATATGCTTAACTTTTTCAATCATTCCACGAACCGCAGGCGTATCCTGAAGTTCACGGGTGCGTCCGATTTTATTCAGACCAAGGCCACAAAGGATTGCTCTTTGTTTGGCTTCCCTTCGAATAGGACTCCCGATTTGCAGGACGATCAATGTCTTTGTTTTCCTCTCAGCCATGACTTAGACCTCACCTTGAGCACGACGTCCGACAATTTCACCAATTTTCTTGCCACGACGCGCAGCCACCTGCCGCGGTGCATTGATCAACTGAAGCGCCTTTAAGGTCGCCCGCACCATATTATGTGGGTTAGATGTTCCGATGGATTTGCTCACAATATCTTGAACGCCCAAAACTTCAAATACAGCCCGCATTGGACCTCCAGCAATAATTCCTGTACCAGGAACTGCCGCCCTTAAGTGAACCTTTCCTGCCCCATAGGACGCTGTGATGTCATGGTGTAGGGTACGACCTTCACGAAGAGGGATGCGAATCATGTGTCGCTTGGCTTTCTCCGTTGCTTTTTGAATGGCTTCGGGGACTTCACGAGCTTTTCCAGTTCCATGACCCACGCGGCCTTTTCCATCACCGACGACAACGATGGCTGAAAAACCAAAGCGTTTACCACCTTTAACAACCTTTGCAACGCGGTTAATTGCGACCAACTTTTCAATTAATTCAACCTCTTCGCGCTCTGCGCGGCCGGTTCGATTGTTTTTTCCTTCTCGTGCCATGACTCTACTTCCTAAAATGAAAGGCCATTCCCACGGGCTGCATCCGCGAGAGCCTTTACACGACCGTGGTACAAATAGGCACCACGATCAAAAACAACTTCCTTAACGCCAGCTTTTGCAGCACGCTTGGCGACCAACTTTCCCACTTCTTCAGCCGCAGCCACATTTGAAGTGGTTTTTATCTTGCCTTTTAACTCTTTGTCTAAGGTTGAAGCTGCCGCAAGTGTACGATGCGTCTCATCATTAATAACTTGAGCATAAATATGCAGCTTTGAACGAAAAATTGACAAGCGAGCCCGTCCCTTCGTTACCTTTGCAAGCTTAAACCTTGTACGGTGCTTACGTCGTTTAAAAAGATCTTTTGCCTGACTCATAACTACTTCTTCTTACCTTCTTTACGAACAATGTATTCGTTTTCATATTTAACGCCCTTGCCTTTGTATGGTTCGGGTTTGCGATAGGCGCGGATTTCAGCAGCTACTTGTCCAACGCGCTGAGAATCTGCTCCTGAAATGACCACAACCGTAGGTTTCTCGCACCTAATCTGAATTCCTTCAGGAATAGCGTACAAAATATCGTGACTATACCCCAGCTGCAACCTTAAATTCTTTCCTTCAGCAGCAGCACGATAACCCACGCCATTGATCTCAAGACGAACAGTGAATCCTTCGGTAACACCTTTAACCATATTACGAATGCGATTTTTCCACGTACCCCAGAGCATTCTGGCTTGTTTAGATTCATCACAAGGTCTGACCAGAATTCCCTTGTCGTCTTTTGTGATTTTGACTTCTTTACTCGCTTGAGCTTTCAATTCACCATTCTTTCCCCTGACGACAATCTCTTGGCCGTTAACCTCACAGGTGACGCCTTCGGGGATTTCCACAGGATGTTTTCCTATACGTGACATCATCTTTTCCTTAAAATACGCTGCATAGAACTTCGCCACCTACATTCAACTCCCGCGCCTTTCCATCGGAAAGAACTCCTTTGGGCGTTGATAGTACAACAAGCCCTAAGCCATTATTAATTTGCTTTAGGTCTTTGATCTTAGCATAAACGCGGCGTCCGGGTTTTGACACGCGGTCTAGACTTTGGATCACTGGCTGATTTTCAAAATATTTCAGCTCAATCTTGAGATTTCCGATTCCCTCGGAAACTGTTTCATGAAAGTAACCGCGAATATACCCTTCCTCTTTAAGAACTTCGAGCACATTAGCACGAAGCTTCGAAGCGGGAGACGTAATGGTCATTTTTCTTGCTTTCTGACCGTTACGAATTCTGGTTAACATATCTCCTAATGGATCTGAGAACGACATACGTACTCCTCCTACCAACTTGACTTGGTCATACCGGGAATCAACCCAGCAGACGCAAGTTCTCTTAAAGCAATTCTTGACAATTTAAATTTGCGATACACGGCACGGGGACGCCCCGTAAGTTGACAACGAGAACGCAACCGCGTTGGTGAGCTATTCCGTGGGAGCTCAGCCAACTTAAGACGTGCCTTGAACCGCTCTTCCAAAGGCAGCGTTAGATTATTTGCGATTTCCTTTAAACGTCCCCTCCGGCTAGAATGCTGCTTTACCAACCTCTCGCGGCGGAGATTCTTTTCAATTGAACTTGTTTTTGCCATATTTTTCTCCTGCCCTACTTTTGCCCTACAAAAGGAAGATCAAAGCCCTTGAGAAGGGGCAAAGCTTCCGCATCTGTTTTTGCTGTTGTAACAAAAGTAATATCCATTCCTCTCATTTTATCAACCTTGTCATAATTTATTTCAGGGAAAATAATGTGTTCCTTTATTCCCAAAGAATAATTTCCTCTGCCATCAAAACTCTTGAGTGAAACCCCTCGAAAATCTCGAATACGGGGCATGGCAACATTAACCAATCGATCTAAGAATTCATACATTCTATCTCGCCTTAAGGTCACTTTTGCCCCAATAGAAACGCCCTCACGAAGTTTAAAACCAGCAATGGACTTCTTAGCCTTCGTTAAAATAGGCTTTTGTCCCGCAATAAGAGCGAGTTCTTCAAGGGCTCCTTGAGACTTGCGGTTATCCTGTGCTGCCTCACCCATGCCCATATTGATCACAATTTTTTCAAGGCGTGGAACTTGAAACGGATTTTTATACCCGAACTCCTTCATCAATGAAGGTTTCAGGACCTTCTCATAATGTTCTTTTAGACGTGCCATATTTCTCTAACCTTCAATCATCTCACCAGAACGCTTTGCAATGCGTACTTTGTTACCATCTTTTAGAATTTGAATTCCCACACGTGTTGGCTTCTTTGATTTAGGATCAATATGAGCCACGTTTGAGATATGAATTGGAGCTTCCTTTTGGATAATTCCGCCTTCTTTATTAAAGGATTGACGTTGGTGACGTTTTACCAAGTTAACCCCTTGAACAAGCAAACGATTATCCTTGCGCAAGACCTTCAAAACATCTCCTGACTTGCCCTTATCTCTCCCGGATATAACGGCAACTCGATCGCCCTTTTTAATACGAAATTGCTGGACCATTAGAGCACCTCCGGCGCAAGCGAAATAATCTTCATGAATTCCTTTCCACGTAGCTCACGGGTCACGGGACCAAAGATACGTGTGCCTATAGGCTCACCTTGCTCGGTAATAAGAACGACCGCATTATCATCGAAACGAATTGCAGTACCATCAGGCCGGCGAATTTCCTTTGCAGTCCGCACAATAACTGCGCGACGCACATCACCTTTTTTAACTCTTCCTCTCGGAATTGCATCTTTAACAGAAACGACAATCACATCGCCCACTGCCGCGGTTTTGCGTTTAGAGCCACCCAAAACCTTGATGCACTGCACCCGACGAGCGCCTGAATTATCGGCTACCTTCAGGTTGGTTTGCATCTGTATCATGACCTACTTCCTTTCCACCGCATACGTAAACATCTTAGCTATCACTTTCAACAATAACTTCCCACCTTTTTGATTTTGAAATGGGCTTACATTCTTGGATATTAACCTCATCTCCCTCTTTAAAACGATTTTGTTCATCATGCGCCGCATACTTCTTTGAACGACTGATAAACTTATGATAAAGAGGGTGCTTCACGCGCCGTTCTACACGAACCGTTATTGTTTTATCACATTTGGCACTTACAACAGTTCCTCTTAAAATACGTTTTGGCATTCGATACTCCTTAAACTGCTTTTGCGCGCTGTTTTAACAATGTCTTGGCCCGTGCAATGGTCCGGCGAGCCACACAAAATTGATGTGTCTTCTCAGCTTCACCGGTAACTTTACGAAAACGCAGGCCCATCAGTTCTTTTCTCAATTCAACGCACTTTGATTTGAGAGTCGCATCATCCATTTGCTTCATATCATGCCACTTCATTACTCAATACCTCTTGTTGCGCGGGAGATAAATTTTGTTGCAAGCGGAAGCTTTGCTGCCGCAAGATCAAAAGCTTCTCTGGCTAATTCTTCAGGCACACCATCCAGCTCAAACATGATGCGACCCGGAGCTACGCGACATGCCCAAAACTCTGGAGACCCCTTCCCACTCCCCATACGCACTTCGGCAGGTTTTGCCGAAACCGGCACATCAGGGAAAATACGAATCCAAACACGTCCCGTACGCTTAATATGACGGGTAATTGCGCGTCGCGCTGCTTCAATTTGCCTTGCCGTGACACGCTCTGGTGCCACAGCTTTAAGTCCATAGGCCCCAAAATTCAATTTTGTCCCGCCCTTGGCGTTCCCATGAATTCGTCCTTTGAAGGCTTTCCTATATTTTGTCTTCTTAGGTGCTAACATTTACCAAGGTCCTCTAACTAGCCGTACGATTAACAGTATGTTGAGCATTTCTTTTATCCAATGCCATCGGATCGTGCTCCATGATATCGCCTTTATAAATCCATACTTTGATACCAATAGTTCCATAAGTTGTTTTCGCAAGACCTTCGCCATAATCAATATCAGCCCGAAAGGTGTGCAAAGGGACTTGACCTTCCCGATACCACTCCATACGCGCAATTTCCGTGCCCCCCAACCTTCCACTCACATTAATGCGAATGCCTTTGGCACCGAGCTTCATGGCACCTTGGATCGCGCGCTTCATGGCCCGCCTAAAGGTGACGCGACGTTCCAATTGTTGCGCAATAGAATCAGCAGCAAGCTTAGCGTCAAGCTCAGGTTTGCGAATTTCTAGGATATTAAGGCTGATGTCGGTTCCAACAATTTTCGAAAGATCAGCCTTTAACTTCTCAATATCTGCTCCCTTTTTACCAATCACAATGCCTGGACGTGCCGTGTGGATTGTAACTAATGCCTTCTTTGCAGGGCGTTCAATGACAATTTTAGAAACGCCAGCCTGAGACAAGCGACTTCTGATAAACGCTCTTAACTTCAAATCTTGATGAAGAAGCTTATCGAAATTATGACGCGCATACCAGCGGGAGTCCCATGTTCTATTGATCCCAATTCGCAACCCTATTGGATTTACCTTTTGACCCATTACACAACTTCTCCAATCTCACTAACGACTATGCGAAGATGGCTAAATGGTTTTTTAATCCGACCAGCCTTACTCCGCCCTCTAATATCTAACCGCTTCATCACCAAGGCCTTTCCGACGATCGCTTCAGAAACATAAAGCTTGTCAATATCAAGGCCATGGTTATTTTCAGCATTTGAAATTGCTGACATTAACGCTTTTTTCACATCTTGTGCAATTCTTTTCGGAGAAAAAGTCAAAGTATTTAGCGCCTTATCAACTCTTTGCCCTCGAATCATCCCGGCCACCAGATTTAACTTGCGCGGGCTAATGCGTAGCATACGCAAATTTGCCATTGCGGAATAATCCGGTAAAGCCCTAGGTGTTTTTGCTTTTGACATCCTTATCCTTTCTTCACCTTTTTGTCACCCGCATGGCCATGATATGTCCGTGTTGGCGCAAACTCACCAAATTTATGCCCGATCATATTTTCGTTGACCAATACTGGGATAAACTTCTGTCCGTTATGGACACCAAACGTTAACCCCACAAATTGCGGTAAAATAATGGATCGCCTTGACCATGTCTTAATAACTTCCTTACGACCACCTTCACGATTTGCTTCTGCTTTCTTGAGCAGATATCCATCAACAAAAGGTCCTTTCCAAACTGATCGTGCCACTTGCCTTTGCTCCTTTTACTTACGACGGCGTATAATTTGGCTCGTCGAAGCCTTCTTACGATTACGTGTCTTTTTTCCTTTGGTTGGCTTACCCCAAGGTGTACAGGGATGCCGTCCGCCTGATGTCCGTCCTTCACCACCACCATGCGGGTGATCGATAGGGTTCATTGCTACACCACGGACAGTGGGACGAACCCCCATCCAACGCTTGCGCCCAGCCTTACCAAGGTTGGTGTTTTTCTGATCCGGATTTGAAAGCGCCCCCACAGTCGCCATGCAATCTCCGTTCACCTTTCTAACTTCTCCAGAGGAGAGTTTTAAAATGGCTTCTATCCCATCGCGGCCCACCAATTGAATATAAGTTCCTGCTGATCTGGCGAGTTGACCGCCCTTTCCGGGTTTCATTTCTACATTATGGACAATAGTTCCAACGGGCATGTTTTTAAGAGGCATGGCATTGCCTGGCTTCACATCCGCTTTCACAGAAGCAATAACCTTAGCTCCCGCCTGGAGGCGTTGTGGGGCCAAAATATAGGCTTGCTCGCCATCCTTGTACTTAATTAAGGCAATGAAAGATGTTCGATTAGGATCATATTCTAATCTTTCAACAACAGCCTCAACATCTCTTTTTGTTCGCTTAAAATCTATTAAACGATAGCGTCGCTTGTGTCCACCACCAATGTGTCGCGTTGTTATGTGGCCGTGCTGATTCCGACCCCCTGTTTTTTTCAAGCCTTCCGTAAGAGCTTTAACAGGGGCACCTTTCCAAAGCTCACTGCGGTCAACAAGAATCAAGCCGCGTTGTGATGCATTGATGGGTTTATAATGTTTCAAACTCATGGTTAAATTCCTGATCCAATATCAATTGAACTGCCTTCAGCTAAAGTTATAACTGCCTTTTTCTGATCATTCCGCTGTCCTGCGATCCCGCGGAACCGTTTAGTTTTACCTTTAACACGGAGGGTATTGACAGCCTCAACCTTCACCTTAAAGATGTCTTCAACCGCCTTTTTAATCTCTGGTTTTGTCGCATCAAGTGCCACATTCATAATTACCTTATTCTGCTCGCTCGCTTTCGTAGATTTCTCTGTGAGCAGTGGCTTCCTGACAACCTGGTAAAGTCTTTCTTTACCTATGCGAAATTCTTTCTTACCCTTACTCATTTCAATCTACTTTCTAAACTCTCAATAGCAGCCTTCGTCAACACGAGGTGCTCATGCCGCAAAATGTCATAAACATTAATTCCTTGTTGAGGAAGCACGTCAACTTCTGGAAAGTTGGCTGCTGTTCTTGCAAAATCCTCATTCACCTCAAACCCATCAATAATCAATGCAGAGCGAAGACCCAAATTTTCCAACTTCTTGGCCAAGTCTTTTGTCTTCTTTACGCCCGCCTTTAAATCTTCGACAACAAGCAGGGCACCGCTTGCCGCCTTTGAAGATAAGGCTGTCTTTAAGGCAAGCTGACGAACTTTTTTTGGCAAACTATAGCTATGGCTCCGTGTCACGGGGCCAAAAATCACGGCACCACCTCGAAATTGAGGGGAACGGAGGCTTCCTTGACGCGCACGACCTGTCCCTTTTTGACGCCATGGTTTTTTGGTTGTACCACTGATCTGGCTTATACCTTTTGTGGCATGGTTTCCAGACCTTCGCTTTGCGAGTTGCCAATGCACCATACGTGCCAAAATATCTTGGCGAAGAGGAGCAGAGAAAATTTCAGGGCTCAACTTTATCTCTCCAACCTTCTTATTATCAAAATTCCGAACTTCGTATTTCATCCTATTTTGCCTTATCAGTTTGAGCATTATCTTCTGCTGCTGACGCTTCAAGTGTGGGCTCAGCAGGGGTTTCGGGTTGTGACACCTCTACTTTTACAGTCTCTAGAGGAGCAGCTCCGCCAACCAACGCCGCAGGATAGGGTAAATCTTTTGGGGGTTTGCGCTTTACAGCATCCCGTATCAAAACATAACCTCCTGGATTTCCCGGAACAGCCCCCTTAAGGGCAATTAATCCTTCTTCAGGGTCCGTCAAGACAACCTCGAGATTCATAATGGTGACACGCTCATCGCCAAGATGGCCAGCCATCTTCTTCCCTTTAAATACCTTCCCCGGGTCTTGGCGTTGCCCTGTAGACCCATGACTACGGTGGGAAATGGAAACACCATGGCTGGCTCTCAGGCCTCCAAAGTTATGGCGTTTCATAGCTCCAGCGAATCCTTTACCAATGGAAGTCCCCGTAACGTCCACGTATTGTCCCGTTAAAAAGTGATTTACAGAGATCTGATCCCCAACCTTCAGAAGCGCATCTTCAGAGACACGGAACTCAGCTACTTTGCGCTTTGGCTCTACCTTAGCCTGCGCGAAATGACCTCTTAAGGCACGAGAAGTACGCTTGATCTTTGCTTGCCCCACCCCTAATTCAACGGCTGTATAGCCGTTCTTTTCAGCGGTTTTGGTGGCAATAACTTGACAGTTATCAACCTTAAGGAGGGTAATGGGAATATGTTCGCCTTTCTCAGTAAGAAGGCGACTCATCCCAACTTTTTCGGCGATCAATCCCGTTCGCATCTCTCAAAATCCTTAAAGTTTAATTTCAACATCAACACCCGCAGGCAAGTCGAGCTTCATCAGGGCATCAACTGTCTGTGGCGACCAATCAATGATATCAAGAAGTCTCTTGTGCGTTCTCATTTCAAATTGCTCACGCGACTTCTTATCAATGTGGGGAGAACGCAAGACAGTATACTTTTCAATATCTGTGGGAAGGGGAATGGGGCCACAAATCCTGGCGCCTGTCCTCTTCGCTGTATTGACAATCTCACTGGTTGACTGATCAAGCACGCGATAGTCATAAGCTCTGAGACGTATTCGTATGTTCTGGTTTTCAGTCATTTTAACTTCCTTTTTGTGCACCCCAATTGCTGCGCAAGAATAATTCCTATTTCAAAATTTTGGAAACGACACCGGCGCCAACCGTACGGCCACCTTCACGAATGGCAAACCGAAGACCCTCATCCATCGCAATCGGCGCTATAAGCTCTACGTCCATCGCTATATTGTCTCCTGGCATCACCATCTCTACTCCTTCTGGCAACTTCACTGTACCCGTCACATCCGTCGTCCTAAAGTAAAACTGAGGACGATAGTTCGCAAAAAATGCTGTATGACGTCCTCCTTCTTCCTTCTTCAATATATAGGCTTCACACTTAAAGTTCGTATGCGGTGTAATCGATCCAGGCTTCGCCAATACCTGACCCCGTTCCACTTCTTCTCTCTTCGTCCCACGAAGCAACGCTCCAATATTATCTCCTGCTTGCCCCTGATCCAAAAGCTTCCGGAACATCTCAACTCCCGTCACCGTTGTCTTCTGCGTCGGACGCAATCCTACTATCTCGACTTCCTCTCCAACCTTCACAACACCACTCTCAACTCGTCCCGTCACTACCGTGCCTCGGCCCGATATCGAAAATACATCTTCTATCGGCATCAAAAATGGCTTGTCTATCGCACGATTCGGTTGTGGTATATACGTATCAACTGCCGTCATCAACTCTAATATCGCATTCTTCCCTATCGGATCATCTCGACCCTCTAAAGCACACAACGCCGATCCCTTCACAATCGGAATCTCATCCCCCGGAAATCCATACGATGTCAAAAGCTCTCGTATCTCCATCTCTACTAGATCCGAAAGCTCCTTATCATCAACTTGGTCTACCTTGTTCATAAATACAACAAGCGCAGGAACTCCTACCTGACGCGCTAACAATATATGCTCTCGTGTCTGGGGCATCGGTCCATCCGCTGCGCTCACAACTAAAATAGCACCGTCCATTTGTGCTGCTCCCGTGATCATGTTCTTCACATAGTCCGCATGTCCTGGACAATCAACATGCGCATAATGACGATCCGCTGTCTCATACTCAACATGCGCTGTCGAAATCGTAATCCCTCGTGCCTTCTCCTCCGGTGCTTTGTCAATCTGGTCATACGCCGTAAACGTCGCCCCCCCTTGCTCCGCCAATACCTTCGTTATCGCAGCTGTCAACGTCGTCTTCCCATGGTCCACATGGCCAATCGTTCCTATATTACAGTGCGGCTTCTTCCTCTCAAATTTCTCTTTTGCCATCTCTCTTCTCCGTTCTAGGCGTATTTAGATTTAACTTCATCCGCAATATGCTGCGGAACTTGTTCATAATGGTCAAATTGCATTGTGAATTGTGCTCGACCCTGGCTCATCGACCGTAAGGTATTCACATACCCAAACATAGAGGCCAGAGGAACAAAGGCATCAACAACGCGCGCGTTTCCACGATTATCCATTCCCGACACTTGACCACGTCGGCTGTTCAAATCACCAATAATATCTCCCATATACTCTTCTGGCGTCACAACTTCAACCTTCATTATTGGTTCAAGAAGACGGGGATCTGCTTTTGGCACCCCTTCCCTAAAGGCTGCCCTCGCCGCAATTTCAAAGGCAAGAACGCTCGAGTCTACATCATGGTAGGCCCCATCAAAGAGGGTGACCTTATAATCAATCATAGGAAATCCTGCTATCACACCATTATCCATAGCTTGAAGAAGCCCTTTTTCCACACCGGGAATATATTCCTTTGGAACAGCTCCGCCCACAATAGAATTCACAAATGTATAGCCCTCACCAGGTTTAACAGGCTCAAAACGCAATTTAATGCGTGCAAATTGACCCGCACCGCCTGTTTGCTTTTTATGAGTGTAGTCCACTTCAGCTGGCTTTGTAATGGTTTCACGGTAAGCCACCTGGGGTGCTCCCACATTTGCTTCCACTTTGAATTCACGGCGCATGCGATCCACAATAATATCGAGGTGCAATTCACCCATTCCCTTAATAATTGTTTGGCCCGATTCATAATCACTGGTCACACGGAAGGAAGGATCTTCGGCAGCAAGTCTAGCCAAAGCGAGTCCCATTTTTTCTTGGTCTACCTTTGTTTTTGGCTCAACGGCAACTTCAATCACGGGCTCAGGGAAAACCATACGCTCAAGCACAATTGCCTTTGAAGGTTCACAAATGGTGTCCCCCGTGGTGGTATCCTTTAATCCACAAATCGCGAGAATGTCTCCAGTCCGCGCTTCCTTAATATCTTCACGAGAATTCGCATGCATTAAAAGCATACGACCGACGCGTTCTTTCTCATCCTTTACAGAGTTCAGAACATAAGAACCCGAATTCAAAACGCCCGAATAGACACGCACGAAAGTCAATGACCCAACAAAGGGGTCTGTCATAATCTTAAAGGCGAGACCACAGAAGGGTTCGTCATCAGCGGGATTCCGGCTCATTTCCTTTTGTCCATCCACACTTTCCCCTTTAACTGCCCCTATATCAAGAGGAGAAGGAAGGAAATCGACAACTGCATCAAGGAGCGGTTGAACCCCTTTATTCTTAAAAGCAGACCCACAAAGAACAGGCACAAATTTAGCAGCTACTGTTCCCTTACGGATGCACTTCTTCAAGGTTTCAATATTAGGCTCTTCCCCATTAAGATAGGCTTCAAGAGCTGCATCATCTTGATCAACTGTCATCTCTATAAGGCGTGCGCGATATTCTTTGGCTTTATCCTTTAAATCGGAAGGTATGTCTTCGATGACAAACTCCGCCCCCATGGTTTCGTCTTTCCAACGAATGGCCTTCATTTGGAGAAGATCAACAATACCTATGAAATCGGCTTCTGACCCCATCGGCAAATGAATAACAAGCGGTACCGCTCCCAAACGATCGATGATCATCTCAATGGTGCGATAGAAATTGGCACCAATACGATCCATTTTATTCACAAAACAAATACGAGGAACGTGGTATTTATCGGCTTGTCGCCAAACGGTCTCCGATTGAGGCTCAACGCCTGCAACACTATCAAAAACAGCAACCGCACCGTCCAAAACACGCAAGGAACGCTCAACTTCAATTGTAAAATCAACGTGCCCGGGCGTGTCAATGATGTTGATACGATGATCTTTCCAGAAACAAGTCGTTGCAGCAGAGGTTATGGTGATCCCACGCTCTTGCTCTTGCTCCATCCAATCCATGGTGGCAGCCCCTTCATGGACTTCACCAATCTTGTGAGACTTGCCGGTATAGTAGAGGACGCGTTCAGTCGTTGTCGTCTTTCCCGCATCAATGTGAGCCATGATGCCAATATTACGATATCGATCAAGAGGAGTTTGTCGTGCCATCTTACGCGTCTACCCTTACCATCTAAAGTGGGAGAAGGCTTTGTTTGCCTCTGCCATCTTGTGTGTATCTTCACGCTTCTTCACTGCAGAACCGCGATTGTTTGCCGCATCCATCAATTCAGCCGCAAGGCGGTCTGTCATCGTTATTTCTGAACGTTTGCGTGCACTATCAATAATCCATCGAATGCCAAGAGCTTGCGCACGTTCTGACCGCACTTCAACAGGCACTTGATAGGTTGCTCCGCCCACGCGGCGAGAACGCACCTCAACGGCAGGCTTTACATTTTCCAACGCTTCATGAAAAAGCTGCAATGAGTCTTGAGATCCCTTTGTCTTAATATGATCCAAGGCTCCATAAACAATGCGCTCAGCAATAGAGCGTTTTCCTTGAAACATTAAACAACTCATAAACTTTGAAAGGACCGTATCACCATACTTAGCATCGGGCATTACAGGTCTTTTTTCAGCAGCGTGTCTTCTTGACATATCTTACTTCTCCTACTTCGGTAGCTTAGCGCCGTATTTAGAGCGCCTTTGGCGACGTTTTTGAACGCCTTGGGTATCAAGCGTACCGCGAATAATATGGTATCGCACACCTGGTAAGTCGCGAACACGACCCCCACGAATTAACACAACAGAGTGCTCTTGAAGATTGTGGCCTTCTCCAGGAATATAGCCTGTCACCTCATAACCATTTGTCAAACGAATACGCGCAACCTTACGCAAAGCTGAGTTAGGCTTTTTCGGGGTTGTTGTCATCACCCGCGTACATACACCCCGCTTTTGAGGATTTCCTTGAAGCGCAGGAACCGTATTGCGCTCTTCCTTTACCTTGCGAGGCTTTCTGATCAACTGGTTAATTGTCGGCATTAAAACCGTTTCCTTTCAAAAAATTACGTCTTTTCATACATGGCACAAGTCACACAGGTATCCTTATACCTGACTCTTGTTTAAAAACAAGTACTTTTAGCCAATCTTTTGAGCTGCGTCTAGACGGTTTATCTACCACCAACTCTCTAATGATGGCGAATCTTAATCGCCCTCTTAAAGAGAGTCAAGCACTGGTTACAAGTTTTTTTATAAAGAGGAAGAGCGGGTCAAAAATCAGACATGCGGAAAGGCAAACTTCCCTTTAATCAAAAATTAAGCCTTTTCGTTTAACTTTACTTTAGAGTTCTTTCAGAGAAGTTAGAAACTCATATGAAATAAACCAAAGCGACGGAGCGGAGAAATGATTAAAAAATTACTCATAATTACAAGTGCAAGTATGGCATTAGCAGCCATGGGCGGAATCAATTCTAGCCAAGCCGACAAATGTTCAGATGCATTAAATGCCGGTAAAAGTGCGTGTCAAGCTAAATGTGGGAGTGGAACCTACTTTGCACAGTATTGTAATCAAATATGTACGCCTACAACGGCTAAACTCGCTTGCCCAAGTTGCTCTAAAGCAGCAAGTCAGTATTACACGGATTGTAATGGTGTCTGCTACAGTACATTTGGCAGCTTTCCGGATTCGTACAATTTTTGTAAGGGAGTCTGCTCTGCAGGGGAAACCGCTGTTTCAAGCAAATGCTAATAATATATATCGGAGTTAGTTATCAAAATTAGTATTGCATTCGTATAATCAGCCCTCGTTGAATATTTTTCGCTTGTATTTACTGACAATAACCACATGATATCCACATTGATAGGCCCAGCGGCTATGCTTCCTAATGAAATTCATTAGGAAGCCAGGCCATGATCAAAACAAGTTGACCATATTTGTACTTATATGGTATTCTTTAATGAGAGGTTACGGAGACATACCATGGATGCTATTACTTACACGCAGGCCCGCAAAAATTTTACAGATACGATGAACCGTGTTTGTGAAGATCATATACCGCTTATTATCACGCGTCAAAACCAAGACCCCGTCGTGATGTTATCCCTTGAGGATTACAATGCTATTGAAGAGACTCTCTATCTTTTAAGAAGTCCTCGTAATGCCCAACGCCTTCTGAAAGCTCTTCAAGCTGTTGAAAAGGACGAGTACTCAGAAAAAAAGCTTATCGAGGATTAAATGGCGGGGATAACATGGCGAGGAGAAAATGGACATTGCCTTTCTTGAAGACGCCTGGGAGGATTATCTCTATTGGCAAAAGTTCGATAAAAATATCCTCAAACGTATCAACATACTCATCAAGGAAATTCAACGAGAACCCTTCAATGGAATCGGAAAGCCAGAGCCTCTAAAGTTTGATATGGCAGGCTGTTGGTCGCGGCGGATCACTGAAGAACACCGCCTGGTTTACAAAATTCATGGCCATAAGCTTATTATTCTTCAATGCCGCTATCACTATTAACCTCCTTTTGTAGTCTAAAACAGACGTAGAGGTTATAGAGACACTTCTCAAGTCGTTATCAATTGCTCATCCTGTTTTACATGGGTAATTGCTGCGGCTTTCTTGGCCTTTTCGTCCTGAAGTTCGCGATCACGCTCCGCAGCAATGGCCTTCATCCGATTGACGATGCTTCCCGTTCCTACAGGAATCAAGCGGCCCACAATGATGTTCTCCTTAAGGCCCTTTAATTCATCAACCTTACCTGACACAGCAGCTTCCGTAAGAACACGCGTCGTTTCTTGGAAAGACGCAGCTGAGAAGAAGGACTTTGTCTGTAAGGAGGCTTTGGTAATTCCTTGGAGAACATCATGAGCTTGCGCAGGCTTACGTCCCTCGGCAATGGCCTTCTTGTTCTCTTCTTCAAAATCATGCTTGTCGACTTGTTCCCCAAGAAGGAGAGTGGTCTCACCTGGATTAATGATTTCAACTTTTTGCAACATCTGCCTCACAATGACTTCCACATGCTTATCGTTAATGGGAACGCCCTGCAGACGATAAACTTCTTGAATCTCATTAATCAAGTAGCTGGCGAGAGCCTCAACACCCAGGATCCGAAGAATATCATGGGGCACCATGTTTCCGTCCATAATAATATCGCCGCGCTTGACTTGTTCTCCTTCTTGAACGGAAATGTGTTTACCCTTTGGAATGAGGTATTCAATAGGTTGAAGCGACTCATCATCTGGAATGATCATCACACGACGCTTTGTCTTATGATCTTTTCCAAATTCAATACGACCATCATATTCACTAATGACAGCAGCGTCTTTTGGACGACGGGCTTCAAAAAGCTCAGCCACACGCGGTAATCCACCCGTAATATCACGTGTTTTTGCAGATTCCCGTGGAATACGCGCTAACACGTCTCCCGCATGAATGGTGGCATTGTTTTCAACCTCCAAAACCGCATCAACGGAGAGGAAATAACGAGCCTCCGCACCGTTTGCGAAAAGCAATGGATTTCCCTTCTTATCGCGCAAAATAAGACGTGGTTTCAAGTCGGCTCCGCGCGTCGATTGCTTCCAATCCGCAACAACACGCTTGGTTAACCCTGTTGTTTCATCCAAGGCTTCTCTCACAGAAAGGCCTTCAACTAAATCTACATAGTGAATCACCCCCCCAACTTCAGAAATCACAGGTAGGGTGTAAGGGTCCCAATCGGCAAGCTTGTCACCTGGCTTTACGATCGTTCCTTCTTCAACCAACAAACGAGATCCATAAGGGAGCTTATAACTCGCACGCTCTTGATTAGCCGCATCCACTAAACAAAGCTCTGAATAACGACTCATCACAATATTTTCACCAACACTATTCTTTACCACGCTGCGATTCTTAACGTGAATTGTTCCTTCCATTGAGACTTCAATACTTGATTGCTCAACGGCAACCTGGGCCGCCCCTCCAATGTGGAAGGTCCGCATGGTGAGCTGTGTTCCAGGCTCACCAATAGACTGGGCTGCAATCACGCCCACAGCTTCGCCCAAATTTACAGGCGTTCCGCGCGCTAAATCACGACCATAGCACTTGGCACAAATGCCATCTTTCGTCTCACAGGTGAGAACTGAGCGAATTAAAACCGCATCAATGCTTGTCTTTTCTATAGCTTCCATATGGCTTTCTTCAATCATGGTGCCAGCTGGAACGATCACCTTGTTGGCGACGGGGTCAATGATGTCAATCGCTGCCGTACGACCCAAAATACGGTCGCCAAGGGGTGTAATCATTTCACCTCCTTCCACAACAGCGCGGAGACTAAGTCCCTTTTCAGTACCACAATCCACCTCAACAATAATGCAATCCTGGGCAACATCTACAAGACGGCGCGTCAAATAACCAGAGTTTGCCGTTTTCAACGCTGTATCTGTCAGTCCTTTACGAGCCCCGTGAGCGGAGTTAAAGTATTCGTTAACGTTCAATCCTTCCTTAAAGTTAGAAATAATTGGCGTTTCTATGATTTCACCTGAGGTTTTCGCAATCAAACCTCGCATCGCAGCCAGCTGACGCATTTGCGCAGCAGAACCTCGTGCACGGGAGTTGGCCATCATATACACAGAATTGACAGGCTCTCCTGGTTTAATTTTAGAGATATCCTTCATCATCGCTTCAGCGACTTGTTCTGTACATTTGGTCCAAGCATCTGTGACCTTATTAAAGCGTTCACCGTTGGTGATGAGGCCATCCATGTATTGCTGTTGGAATTCGCCTATTTTCTCGCGGGTATCAGCAACGAGCTTTTTCTTTTCCTCTGGAACCAAAAGATCGTCTTTTCCAAAAGAAATTCCCGAAACCGTCGCATAGCGGAACCCAAGGGCCATCAAACGATCGGAGAAGATAACAGCTTCCTTTTGGCCGCAATTGCGATAAATCATATCGACCAACTTCGTGATTTCGGTAGAGGTCAAAAGCTGATTGATAGCCTCGAATTTAACACCTTGATGCTTTGGCATAATTTCCCATACGAGCATCCGGCCCGGCGTTGTTTCTACACGGGCTTTTACTTCCTTTCCCTCCTCATCAATATAGATATACCTAGCCGTAATATTGGCATGAAGAGAGACAGTCTTCTGGAAAAGAGCATGCTCAATTTCTTCAAGTGAAGAAAAGGCCCGCCTTTCGCCAAGTTCGCCTTCCCGCTCCATACTTAAGTAATAAAGGCCTAAAACAATATCCTTTGATGGTGTAATAATCGGCTTACCATTAGCAGGGTGAAGAATATTGTTCGTTGACATCATTAATACCCGTGACTCCAACTGGGACTCCAAGGACAAAGGCACATGGACAGACATGGTATCCCCATCAAAGTCTGCGTTATAGGCCGTACAGACTAAGGGATGCAACTGAATCGCTTTTCCTTCCACAAGGACGGGTTCAAAGGCTTGGATACCAAGACGGTGTAATGTCGGCGCACGGTTCAAGAGAACGGGATGTTCACGAATCACTTCTTCAAGAATATCCCAGACCTCCGGACGCTCTTTTTCAACCATTCGCTTTGCTGCCTTAATGGTATTCGCTAAGCCGTAGCGCTCAAGACGTGAGTAAATAAAAGGTTTGAAGAGCTCAAGGGCCATCTTTTTTGGCAATCCACATTGATGAAGCTTTAGTTCTGGCCCCACCACAATCACAGATCGCGCTGAATAGTCAACGCGTTTTCCAAGAAGATTTTGACGAAAACGCCCTTGCTTGCCTTTCAACATATCGGATAAGGATTTCAAGGGACGACGATTGGCTCCAGTAATAACGCGCCCACGCCTTCCATTATCAAACAAAGCATCCACGGATTCTTGCAGCATACGCTTTTCATTACGAACGATAATATCGGGCGCGCGCAGCTCCATAAGGCGCTTTAAACGGTTGTTCCGATTAATTACACGACGATAAAGGTCGTTGAGATCGGAGGTTGCGAAACGTCCTCCATCCAAGGGAACCAAAGGACGAATTTCAGGAGGGATCACAGGAACAACTTCCAAAATCATCCACTCAGGACGAGCCTTAGAGTCAATAAATGCCTCGACCAGCTTTAAGCGCTTCACATACTTCTTACGCTTGAGCTCTGACTTTGTCTCATAAAGTTCAGTACGAATGTGATCCTGTTCTTTTTCAAGATCAATGGACTTCAGCATATCACGCAAAGCCTCAGCGCCAATCCCCGCTTCAAAGGCATCAACCCCATAGTTATCCTGGGCCTTGTAATATTCCTCTTCGCTTAAAAGCTGATTCTTTTTCAAGGGAGTAAGCCCTGGCTCAAGAACGATGTAATTTTCAAAATACAAAACCTTTTCAAGATCTTTGAGCATCAAATCAAGAAGGAGGCCCAAACGGCTGGGAAGAGATTTTGTAAACCATATATGAGCCACAGGAGAGGCCAATTCAATATGCCCCATGCGCTCGCGGCGTACTTTGGTGAGAGTGACTTCAACGCCACATTTCTCGCAGATAATTCCACGGTATTTCATGCGCTTATATTTGCCGCACAAACACTCGTAATCCTTAATAGGACCAAAAATGCGTGCACAGAATAAGCCGTCCCGCTCTGGCTTAAAGGTTCGGTAATTGATCGTTTCGGGCTTTTTAATTTCTCCAAAAGACCAAGCACGAATCTGTTCCGGACTCGCAATTGATATACGAATATTATCAAAATTTTGAGGCCCAGTCACTTGTCTAAAGACATTCATTACATCGCGCATGTCATTCTCCTACTGCAAATACTCATCGTCCATAGAGAAGAGAAAGTTCTCTTCTCCCGATTTTTCCTATTCTTCCATTCCAAGTTCAACGTTCAAACCCAATGATCGTAACTCTTTGATCAAGACATTAAAGGATTCGGGAATACCGGATTCAAAATTATCATCCCCACGAACAATGGATTCATAAACCTTTGTTCGTCCAGAAACGTCATCTGATTTCACCGTCAACATTTCTTGAAGGGTATAAGACGCGCCATAAGCTTCAAGCGCCCAGACTTCCATTTCTCCAAAACGTTGACCACCAAACTGAGCTTTTCCTCCCAGCGGTTGCTGGGTAACTAAGCTATATGGGCCTACAGACCGCGCATGGATCTTATCATCCACAAGGTGGTGCAGCTTCAGCATATACATGTAACCTACAGTTACCTTGCGATCAAAAGGCTCGCCGGTGCGGCCATCGTACAGGGTAACTTGACCACTCGTATCGAGGTTTGCCTTTTTTAATTGATGGTTGATATCAACTTCATGAGCTCCATCAAAAACGGGCGTTGCCATTGGAACTGCTGAGGAGAGGTTTGTTGCAAGCTCGACAACCTCATAATCAGACATATCTTTGATTTCCTTAACAACGTCCCTATCTTCATAGACTTGATCTAAGGTCGCGCGAAGAACTTTGATATCCTTGTGCTCTTCAATTGCCATCTTTGAGAGAGCATCATTAATTTGGCGTCCCAAACCAGCAGCTGCCCAACCCAAGTGGGTTTCAAGGATTTGTCCCACATTCATACGCGATGGCAAACCAAGAGGATTCAAGACGATGTCGACAGGCGTTCCATCTTCAAGATAAGGCATGTCCTCAACAGGAACAATGCGTGAGACCACACCCTTATTTCCATGGCGACCTGCCATTTTATCTCCAGGTTGGAGCTTACGTTTCACGGCAACGAAAACCTTGACCTTTTTCAAAACCCCAGTGGGCAATTCGTCCCCTCGACGAAGTTTTTCCACCCTGTCTTCAAAACGGACTTGTAAAGCTGTGACCCGCTCATCATGATATTGTTTTGTGGCTTCAAGAGCCGACATAACAGCGTCGTCTTGAACCTTGATCTGGCGCCATTGTCCTTTAGACAAGGAATCCAAAATAGCTTTCGTGATCTTCGTTCCCTTTTTAAGGCCGGTTGGACCACTCACAAGCTTTTGACCAGTTAAAAGATCCTCAAGGGCCGCAAAAAAGTTACGATCCAAAATTGACCGCTCAGCATCTCGATCCTTCGCATAGCTCTCAATTTCAGCGCGCTCAATCGCCAAAGCACGTTCGTCTTTCTCAACCCCGCGGCGAGAGAAAACTCTCACCTCAACGATGGTGCCTTGGACGCCTGGAGGCAATTTAAGGGAAGTATCACGAACATCTGAAGCTTTCTCACCAAAAATGGCACGTAAAAGTTTTTCTTCTGGGGTTGATGGGGATTCGCCTTTTGGTGTGACCTTGCCCACAAGGATATCACCGGGCTTTACGTCAGCCCCAATATAAACAATGCCTGCCTCGTCTAAATGGCGGAGAGCTTCATCACCAACATTGGGAATATCCCGAGTAATATCCTCATTGCCAAGCTTTGTATCTCGGGCATCCACTTCAAATTCCTCAATGTGAATTGAGGTAAAAATATCATCCTTCACAATTCGCTCAGAAATAATAATGGAGTCTTCAAAATTATACCCATTCCAAGACACAAAGGCTACAAGAGCGTTCGATCCCAAAGCAAGCTCTCCCAGATTCATGCAAGGACCATCCGCAATGATGTCCCCTTTTTCAACCCTATCACCAACCTTTACAAGAGGCTTTTGGTTGATACAGGTTTTATCATTTGAACGCTGGAACTTTAAGAGATTATAAATATCAACATTGCTTGTTGTCATCGCGGTTTCATCTGTCACACGAATCACGATACGTGAGGCATCAGCTTGATCCACAACTCCTGTCCGTTTTGCAATAACTGCAACCCCTGAGTCGCGAGCCACTGGAGCTTCCATGCCAGTTCCCACAAATGGAGCGTCTGTCTTCAATAAGGGCACAGCTTGACGCTGCATGTTGGAGCCCATCAACGCACGGTTCGCATCATCATTTTCAATAAAGGGAATGAGCGAAGCCGCAACAGAGACGATTTGTTTTGGAGAAATGTCCATTAAGTCAATCTCAGCTGCAGGAGCTACTACGAATTCAGCATTCCGGCGACAGCTTACAAAGTCAGCTATAAAGCATCCATTTTTGTCCAACTCAGCGTTCGCCTGAGCAATAGTGTGCTTGTTTTCTTCCATAGCTGTAAAATAAGTAATCTCTTTTGTAACTTTTCCATCTATGACCTTACGGTAGGGGGTTTCAATAAACCCATATTTATTCACACGCGCATAGGTCGCCAAAGAGTTAATCAAACCAATATTTGGACCTTCTGGAGTTTCAATCGGACAAATACGTCCATAGTGTGTTGGGTGCACGTCGCGCACCTCAAAGGTTGCGCGATCGCGCGTCAAACCTCCTGGTCCAAGGGCTGACAAACGGCGCTTGTGATTGATCTCAGATAATGGATTTGTTTGATCCATAAATTGGGACAATTGAGATGTTCCAAAAAATTCACGCACAACCGCAGCCGCTGGCTTGGCATTGATAACGTCATGTGGCATGACGGTGTCAATTTCGACGGAGCTCATCCTTTCACGGATTGCCCGTTCCATGCGAGACAACCCAATGCGGTATTGATTTTCTAAGAGCTCTCCAACAGATCTTACACGACGATTTGCAAGGTTATCAATGTCATCGATGTCGCCATTCCCATCTTTTAACTCGAGAAGAACTTTTACAATAGCAAGGATATCTTGCTTACACAAAACACGAAGTGTATCAGGCAAATCAAGACCAAGACGGGAATTCATCTTAACGCGTCCCACGGAGGACAAATCATATCTTTCTCGATCAAAGAAGAATCCTTGGAAAAGAGCCTCAGCACCTTCAACTGTCGGTGGTTCACCAGGGCGCAAGATGCGATAAATTTCAATTAGGGCATCTTCGCGGGATTGGTTCTTATCTGCCATTAAGGTATTACGGAGATAAGCACCAACGTTGACATGGTCGATATCTAATGTTGGGATCTTTTTAATCTTTTCCTTTGCAAAGGCTTCTAATAGTTGAGGTGTGATCTCATCGCCAGCCTCTGCATAGATTTCGCCTGTCTTTTCATTAATAAGATCTAAAGCGATGTAACGACCAATAAGGTCATCTTCAAGAACAAGAATATCCTTTAAACCCTCCTCTTGAAGCTTTTGCGCAAAACGCGAATTCATCTTCGCCCCCTCTGCGGCTACAACTTTTCCTGTATTCGCATTGACTAAATCATAGGCAAGTTTTCCGACCTTCACTGTGTCAGGGCGAAATGCAGTTTTCCATCCTTTACCCGTTTTCGTATACTCAAGGGTTGTATAAAAAGTATTGAGGATTTCCTCGCGGGACATCCCTTGCGTCTCAAGATGATCCAGTTGTTTGCCCTCTTTAACAAGTCGGGCTCGCTCTTTTTCTGTTTCAGCGCTATCCAGGGCCATTAAGAAGGTGGTCACCGGAATTTTACGCTTCCGATCAATACGAGCGTAAACAATGTCTTTGGCATCAAATTCAAAGTCAAGCCAAGACCCACGGTAAGGAATCACGCGTGCGGAAAAAAGATACTTTCCTGAAGCATGGGACTTTCCACTATCATGATCAAAGAAAACACCAGGGGAGCGGTGCATTTGGGAAACAACCACACGCTCAATGCCATTGACAACGAAGGTTCCATTCTCTGTCATCAAAGGGATATCACCCATGTATACATCTTGTTCCTTAATGTCTCGAATGGTTTTTGACCCAGCATCCTCATCAATATCCCAAACCACAAGACGGAAGGTGACGCGCAAAGGCGCTGCATAGGTCATGCCACGTTGCCTACATTCATCTACGTCATATTTAGGAGCATCAAAATCATAGCGATAAAATTCGAGTTGAGATTTCCCTGAAAAATCAGAGATAGGAAATACGGATTGAAAAACTTCTTGCAACCCCGTCGATCTACGCTCTTCAGCTGGAATGTCCATTTGTAAAAAATTTGCATAGGACGTTTTTTGCAGTTCGATTAGGTTAGGCAAAGGAGCGATTTCAGGAATCCTCGCAAAACTTTTGCGAATTCTCTTACGTTCCGTATAGGTTCTAGCCATTGATGCCTCTTACATACTTTCTAAAATTCATAACAAATTACCTGGATACAGATTTGCCGACGCGGGAAGATACTCCCCCGTCGGCTCCTCAGTCAGTCGATTTGTGTCAAGTGACCGGTCAGGTTACTTTAACTCCACTTTTGCGCCTACAGCTTCAAGCTTCTTCTTAATTTCTTCAGCCTCAGCCTTTGGTGCTGCTTCTTTTAAGACTTTTGGCGCACCTTCAACCAGGTCTTTTGCTTCCTTCAAACCAAGACCGGTGACGGTACGAACTTCTTTAATCACTTCGATTTTCTTGTCACCACAAGCCGCCAAAATGACTTGATATTCGGTTTTCTCTTCAGCAGGGGCTGCTTCAGCAGCCATACCAGCAACTGCTGCAACTGCAACAGGAGCCGCGGCGCTGACACCCCACTTCTCTTCAAGTAACTTTGAAAGCTCAGCCGCTTCCATTACGGTTAACTCTGAAAGTTGTTCTACAATTTTCTCAAGATTTGCAGCCATCTTCATTTACTCCTTTGTTAGATATAGGGGCTTTATGCCGTTTGTCCATAGGCAAAAAACACCCGAGCTAGTTGCCCTGCGGGGGCTTGCAAAACCCCAGCAACACGTGTCGCCGGCGTTGAAATAATACCAACAATCTTTGCGCGCAATTCGTTAATGGAGGGTAGTTTCGAGAGGGCTTCAATGTCTGAGTCACTCAAAATTTTTCCATTTAAAATGCCGCCAATAACCTTAAAACGGTCATTGCTGTTCGCAAATTTTACCGATACCTTTGCAGCCGCAACAGGATCCTTAGAATAAGCCAGCGCTGTTGGCCCAGAAAGCAATGTCGTTATGCCTTCATTAGGCGTACCAGCCACAGCTAAGCGTGCTAACGTATTTTTAGCAACCTTAAACTGTGCTCCTGCTTCGCGCATCTGACATCTTAAGTTGGAAACTTCAGCAACCGTAAGCCCTGTTTGTTGGGTTACGACCACCAAGTCTGACTTATTCAGTCCTTCACGCAAAGAAGAAACAAGCTGTTCCTTTTCGCTACGGTCCACGATACGTCTCCATAGTTTAACCCTTGGAACATCCAAAGGTCGTTTACACTAAAAACCCAGCTTTCACTGGCTTGACCCATCCGCGAAAATCGTCATTCAGAGGCAAACCGCTCTCTCAATCCGACTCTCCCGTCTCTTGTGGGGGCTTTCGAATTAAACCTCTCCTTCGTTTCCTTAGGAGGAGATCCCCACAGTCTTGGACAGGCTGGAAAAGGTTTCCCTTTTCCCTACTGCTTTCACAGTAACTCTAGGCTGACACTAAGTCAGCAACATCAATTTTTACAGAAGGTCCCATGGTAGAAGAGAGTGAAATCTTCTTCACATAAGACCCTTTTATGCCTGTTGGTCTCGTTTTCATAATCGCTTCAACAAAAGAACGCAAGTTTTTCTCGATATCTTCTGCTGAAAAACTTGCTTTTCCGATTCCAGCATGGACGATACCGCCCTTTTCTGCACGATATTCGACTTGCCCACCTTTTGCAGCCTTTACCGCCTCTGCAACATCCATTGTTACAGTCCCTAGTTTAGGATTGGGCATAAGGCCCCGTGGCCCCAAAATACGTGCGAGCTTACCCAGCAATGCCATCATATCAGGAGTTGCAATACAACGATCGAAATTGATCTGACCGGCTTGGACTTTTTCGGCTAAATCCTCATCACCAACGAGGTCAGCTCCTGCTTTACGGGCTTCTTCAGCCTTTGGACCTTTGGCAAACACAGCTACCCGCAAGGTTTTCCCTGTCCCTGCAGGAAGTTGGGTCACGCCACGGATCGTTTGATCGGACTTCTGAGTATCTAGGTTTAAATTAATCGCAACTTCAATCGTTTCATCAAACTTTGCGGTGGCACGCTCTTTTACAATACGTACAGCTTCTTTTACCTTTGCTACACTTAATTTGTCAAGTCCTTCATAGGCTTTACGAATACGCTTTCCTACCATGATATCTTACCCCACAACCTGAATGCCCATAGACCGAGCAGATCCAATAATCATCTCAGAGGCGGCCTCAATATCATTTGCATTCAGATCCACCATCTTTGCTTTTGCAATTTCTTGCACTTGCGCCCTTGTCACCTTTCCAACAAGATTTGTTCCCGGCGTTTGCGATCCTTTTTCAAGGCCTGCGGCCTTTTTAAGATAATAACTTACGGGCGGTGTCTTTGTGATAAAGGAAAAGGTCCTGTCTTGATAGGCCGTAATGATGACAGGAATTGGCATACCAGGTTCCATGTTCTGCGTTTGAGCATTAAATGCTTTACAAAATTCCATAATGTTTAATCCGCGTTGACCCAAAGCTGGACCCACGGGAGGGGATGGAGTTGCTCTGCCTGCAGGAATCTGCAGTTTAATATATCCTTCAACTTTCTTTGCCATTTAAATTCCTCTTTTCTATGAGTTTACGGTACGGTGTTGGCCCACCTCCCGCTAAATCCCCCTAAAAGGATTACATCTTTTCCACTTGAATAAAGTCCAAGTCAATAGGCGTTGAACGCCCAAAGATTGAAACTGCAACTTTTACGCGTTGTTTTTCATCATCCACTTCTTCAACGACGCCATTAAAGGAACTGAATGGACCTTCACAGACACGGACTTGTTCTCCAATTTCAAAAGTTATAGATGATTTTGGCTTTTCTATTCCCTCTTGAACTTGCGCTAAAACGCGATCAACTTCCGTCTGACTAACGGGCACAGGCTTACCTCGGGCCCCTAAAAATCCTGAAACCTTTGGTGTATGACGTATTAGATGCCATATCTCATCAGAAAGTTTCATTTTCACAAGGATATAGCCCGGGAAAAATTGGCGCTCAGAGGTGACTTTCGCCCCCTTTTTGATTTCAACAACTTCCTCCGTTGGCACCAAAACAGAATCAATTTGCTCAGCTAAGCCTTTCTTTGCGGCTTGCTCTTGAATATGCTCTGCAACCTTTTTTTCAAAGCCTGAATAAACATTTACAACATACCAACGGAAACCTTCGGTCATCTTTTCCTTATGCTCCCATTCCTAAAACCAAAGAGACAACCCAGGCAAGCACACGATCAACAACTAAAAAGAAGGTCGCGCAAATGAATACCATTAAAAAAACCAAAATAGTTGTGATAATTGTTTCTTTGCGTGTCGGCCAGGTAACCTTTGACGCTTCCTGACGCACTTGTCGTATAAATTCAATGGGCGATATCTTGGCCATAGTCCTACTTCCACATTAAACGCACTCTCTCATAGCAGAGTCCGTTAAAAATTACAAATACTTTGGCAGGAGTGGAGGGACTCGAACCCCCAACCCCCGGTTTTGGAGACGCTCAGGACGCCTAATCCGTAACAATCAATAACAAAATACATCAATGAAATCAATAGGTTTCGCGTTTTTCTTTGTTGTTGCTTATGGTGATTTGTTATCATTTTTTGTCTCCAAATGTCCCATGAGTGTCCCAAAATTTGTTAGGTTAAGAGGGAATAAGATGACCCCTTAGACAGGAATTTGATTTTATATAATGCACAACTTCACCCAGTGTGCAAGGTTTAAGCACATAATTTTTCGATCTGCAAGGGAGTATAGGAGTTGCTTGTTTTTCATGAGCGTTCCTTTCTTATTCTGGGATTTTTGAGGTTTCGGTTTTTGGAAAATTTCTTCGGGTATGTGCCGGGTTCTTTTGAAAGTGCTCCGTAAATCAAAGCACCCTGTAACGCAACCAAGCCAACGTCGCCTACACGCATTAAGAAAAAATGAATCCTTAAAATCCAGCATCCCAATCTCCATATAAGAGGCAAGGATATAAAAAAGGAACCCCCTATGTCAAAAAACGATTCAAGCTTTCAAGATTTAGAAAAACAACTTGCCAAAGATGCTTTGGAAAAGGCTCTTAAGGATCTCCAT
>Ga0209211_10000617_pt1 | contig 71601 bp, 70 predicted proteins | sample RifGroA2_FD_183992 | JGI IMG/M metagenome (GOLD analysis project Ga0209211, IMG submission 183992) | Groundwater microbial communities from Rifle, Colorado, USA - Groundwater A2 (SPAdes) (version 2) | ecosystem: Environmental > Aquatic > Deep subsurface > Groundwater | place: Rifle, Colorado... | reverse complement strand
CCAACGGAGACCCTGACAGGCCGTATTGCACGATCAGCCCGCGGTGCCGCCTGCATTCGTGCAGGCTGCCAGCGGCACGGCGATGAAGCCCTGGCCCTTGCAGCTGCCCTGGCCCTTGCAGGCATTGGTCGCAGTCTTGCAGTCGTTATGTCCCTTGCAGCTGTTGATGCCCATGCAGTGCACGAATTCAGCCGAGGACACGGCCATGCTCATCCCGGCATCGACCACCTTGCCGCCCACGTTGGAGCAGGCATCCGCCGGCACGGCGACAAATCCCTGGCCCTTGCAGCTGCCCTGGCCCTTGCAGGCATTGCTGGCCGTCTTGCAGTCGTTGTGGCCTTTACAGCTATTGATGCCGGCGCAGTGGACCAGGTCGACCGAATCGGCGGCAGCCGCCTTGCTTCCCGCACCGGCGGCGGACACGGAGGCGGAGGCGGCGAGGCTGGCGGCCATCATGGCCAGGGTGACGCCGGAAAACTTGGGAAGGAAACTCATGTTCATGCTTGGAACTCCATAGGATTGAGGGCACGGCCGGCAGGCGCCGTACTAGGAGGAGGCAGGCAGGAGGGAAAAGGATGCGCGGCCGCCAATATTTCGGCGCCGTGACGCCGGGAGCGGGCGCGCGGGCGTATGCTGCTGCTGTCACGAAACGGTAATGGGCCACGTGTCCACTTGCAGGCAAACCCCGCTAATGACACGGTAGGCATGTGCAAAAACGCATTCTGATAGTCGATGATGAACCGGCGATCCGTGACATGGTCGCGTTCGCCTTGCGCAAGGGCGACTACGAGCCGGTGCACGCGGCCGATGCGCGCGAAGCGGCGAGCGCAATTTCCGAGCGCATCCCCGATCTGATCCTGCTCGACTGGATGCTGCCGGGCACCAGCGGCCTGGAGCTGGCGCGACGCTGGCGGCGCGACGAGCTCACCCGCGACGTGCCGATCATCATGCTGACCGCCCGCGGCGAAGAAAACGATCGCGTGAGTGGACTGGAATCGGGGATCGACGATTACGTGGTGAAACCTTTTTCCGCGCGCGAGTTGCTGGCGCGCATCAAGGCCGTGCTCCGCCGCTCGCGCGAGGACGAAGATGACGGTTCGGTGACGGTGGGAAGCCTGCGCATCGACGGCGCCGCGCATCGGGTCTATGGCGGCGACCAGCCGTTGACCGTGGGCCCGACCGAGTACCGAATGCTGCATTTCCTGATGACCCACCCGGACCGTGTCTACTCGCGCAGCCAATTGCTCGACCATGTGTGGGGCGGCAATGCCTACCTGGAAGAGCGCACCGTCGACGTGCACATCCGTCGGCTCCGGCAGGCACTCGAGCCCGCCGGACTGCAGGAACTGGTGCAGACGGTGCGCGGCTCGGGATACCGATTGTCGTTGTCGCCTTGAGCGCGAATCCCGAACTCAGGCGCTCGATCCTGCTGCGCCTCGCATGGCGGCAATCGCTGCTGCGCCTGGTGGTGCTGTATTCGCTGGCCGTGCTGATCGGCTGGTACAGCGGGCAAATGGCCTGGGTCCTGTTGGCCGCCACGGCCCTGGTCGCTGCGCGCGGGTACTGGCGGCTGTTTCGCATCCTGCGCTTCCTCGATTGGCGAAAGCAGCTGCAGACGGTGCATGGCCAGGGCCTCTGGGCGGCACTGGAGACCCTGATTTATCGCCGGCAAACCGAAACGCGCGCGCGCGCCAGGCGGCTGGTCGGCCTGCTCCGGGCCTATCGCCAGGCCGCGACCGCGATGCCGGAGGGCGCCCTGATCGTCGACCGGCGCGATCATCACCTGATCTGGTTCAACAAATCGGCGCGACGCTTGCTCGGTCTGGTTTATCCGCACAGCCTGGGTGCGTCGTTGACCGACGTGCTCGGCGACGAGGCGGTCGCGCACTGGTTGCGCGCCGAAGACACCGAAGAGCCGCTGACCGATGTGCCCAGCCCCATCGACCCGCAACTGCGATTGAGCCTGCGCTTGCTGCGCTACTCGGCTGATCAGTGGCTGATCGTGGTGCGCGATGTCAGCCATGTACTACGACTGGAACAAGTGCGTCGCGATTTTGTCGCCAACGTCTCGCACGAGCTGCGCACGCCGCTGACCGTGATCCATGGCTACCTGGACATGATGGAGCCGGACGACAACCCGGAGTGGGCGCCGATGGTCGGCGAGATGCGCCGGCAGTCGCAACGCATGACCGAACTCCTGGAAGACCTGCTGACACTGTCCAGGCTCGAAGCGGGCGAACACCTCAACGACGAACCGGTAGCGATGGCGTCCGTGCTGGTGACCCTGGGACGGGAAGCCGAAGCGCTCAGCCAGGGCCGGCACCGGATCGTCGTCGAAGACGACGCCGGTTGCGATCTGATCGGATCGAGCAAGGAATTGCATAGCGCCTTTTCGAACCTGGTCAGCAACGCCGTCCGCTACACGCCGACCGGCGGGCAAGTAAACATTCGCTTTGTCGCCACGGACGAGGGCGGCGCGTCCCTGTCGGTCTGCGACACCGGCCTGGGCATTCCCGCACACCACATCCCGCGACTGACCGAGCGCTTTTACCGCGTTTCGACCAGCCGCTCGCGCGAATCCGGCGGCACCGGGCTGGGTCTGTCCATCGTCAAGCACGTGCTGGGCCTGCACCAGGCGCGACTGGAGATAGAAAGCGAAGTCGGCACCGGCAGCTGCTTCGCCTGCGTGTTCGGCAAGGAGCGGGTGCTGCCACGTGGCTGGTGACGCCGGCTGATGAGCGTCCGTCATATCTCGGAAATGGAGGCGGGGTAATCTGGCCAAGCGTTCAATAGTTCTGCGATCATCGAATGATGGAAAGTCAGCCTGCCGTACCGGCGAACGGTCGCTTCGCACCATGACACTGAGAGTTGGCATCAACGGCTTCGGCCGCATGGGCCGCCTGACGCTGCGCGCGGCCTGGGCCGACCCAGGGATGTCCTTCGTCCAGATCAACGACCCGGCCGGCGATCCGGCCACCCTGGCGCACCTGCTGAATTTCGACTCCGTGCACGGCCGCTGGAAGCATGAGGCGACGGCGGAAGGCAACGCGCTGGTCATCGACGGCCAACGCATTCCGGTCACGCGCAACAAGGAACTCGCCGTCACCGACTGGTCGGGTTGCGACGTGGTGATCGAAGCGTCGGGCAAGTTCCGCAAACCCGAGGTGCTGCAGCCATATCTTGACCAGGGTGTAAAACGCGTTGTCGTGACCGCACCGATCAAGGCCGCCGGCACGCTGGACGTCGTCATGGGTGTCAATCACTGCCGCTTCGATCCGGCCACGCACCGCATCGTCTCCGCGGCCTCCTGCACCACCAACTGCTTTGCGCCGGTGGTCAAGGTCATCCATGAAAGCCTGGGCATTCGTCATGGCAGCCTGACCACGATCCATAGCCTGACCAACACGCAGGTGATCGTCGATGCGCCGCACAAGGATCTGCGCCGGGCCCGGTCCTGCGGCAGCAGCCTGATTCCGACCTCCACTGGTTCGGCGACGGCGATCGCGGAAATCTTTCCCGAACTCAAGGGCCGGCTCGACGGCCACGCCGTGCGCGTGCCGCTGACCAATGCTTCGCTGACGGACTGCGTGTTCGAAGTCGAGCGCCCCACCACCGTGGCTGAAGTGAACCGTCTGCTCAAGGCCGCGGCAGAGGGTGAGCTCGCCGGTATTCTCGGTTTCGAGGAGCGCCCCTTGGTGTCCATCGACTACAAGACCGACCCGCGGTCGAGCATCATCGATGCGCTCTCCACGCTGGTGATCAACGGCACCCAGGTGAAGATCTACGCCTGGTACGACAACGAGTGGGGCTACGTGAATCGCACGGCTGAACTGGTGCGCCTGGTCGGATCGGCCGACCGCTAGGCCATGCTCTCGCGCTTGTCGCCCGAGGTCCGGCAGTACCTGGTCATCACCGGGAATTACTGGGCATTCACGCTGACCGACGGCGCCTTGCGCATGCTGGTGGTGCTGTATTTCCACCAGTTGGGCTATTCGCCCCTGCAAGTCGCGTTGCTATTTGTCTTCTACGAAATCTTCGGTGTCATCACCAACCTGGTCGGTGGCTGGCTGGGCGCGCACATCGGGCTCAACCGCACCATGAACATCGGCCTGGCGCTGCAGGTCGTGGCGCTGGCGATGCTCACCTTGCCAGTGGCGTGGCTCACGATTCCCTGGGTGATGGCCGCGCAGGCGCTCTCGGGCGTGGCGAAGGATCTGAACAAGATGAGTGCGAAGAGCAGCATCAAGCTGCTGGTGCCCGAACACCAGCACGGCACGCTGTTTCGCTGGGTGGCCGCACTCACCGGGTCGAAGAATGCGCTCAAGGGCTTGGGGTTTTTCCTCGGCGGCGCATTGCTGACGTTGCTTGGGTTCACCGCCGCGGTCGCGCTGATGGCGGGAGCGCTGCTGCTGGTCTGGCTGCTGAGTTTGTTGCTACTCAAGCGCGACCTGGGCAAAGCAAAGTCCAAGCCAAAGTTTCGCGACATCCTGTCCAAGAGTCGCGCCATCAACCTGCTCTCGGCCGCGCGGCTGTTCCTGTTCGGCGCGCGGGATGTCTGGTTCGTCGTGGCCTTGCCGGTGTTCCTCGCGCAATCGCTGGGCTGGGACTTCTGGTGGATCGGCGGATTCATGGCGGCCTGGGTGATCGGCTACGGCATCGTGCAGTCGATCGCCCCGTGGCTCACGCGCGGCGGCCGGCTGCCGGACGGTTTCGCTGCGTTTCGCTGGGCCGCGGTATTGGCCTGCGTTCCCGCGGCGATGGCGATCTTGTTGTTGCGGGGCCAAGACCCGCAGACGGTGGTCGTGGCCGGCTTGAGCCTGTTCGGCATCGTGTTCGCCGTCAATTCATCGCTGCACAGCTATCTGATCGTTCGCTACGCGACGAGCGATGGCGTATCGCTCGACGTTGGCTTCTACTACATGGCCAACGCGCTCGGCCGATTGCTCGGGACCGTGCTGTCGGGATGGGCGTTCCAGGAATCGGGCCTCGGCGCCTGCCTGTGGATCTCCGCCGCCTTCATTGCCGCCGCGGCGATCATTTCGCTGCTGCTTCCGCGGCATCCGACTCCGGAATTGCACCCGACCACTTAGCGAAAGCGGCGGGCCGGCGCCTGCGCTGCTGCCGCGCTCACTTCTTCTTTGATTGGTCCTTGGTTGCTGCCGTCGGTGCGTCCTTCGGTCGACCGGTCTTCAGACTCGGTACCGACGCGAGCGCCGCCATCAGCTCCGCGTCCGACATCCGGCCCAGGATGCTGACGCCGGCGCGGAGGATTTCGCTCTTCTTCGCCGACCGTCCCACGCGCAGGGCGCGCTGCTTGAGTTCGTCGATCAGGACGTATTCGTTCTTTGGCATCTTGAAGCTGTCCCGCACCAGTTCCGGCTTTAGCTTGACCGGCTCCTTGCTGCGCTTCGGGACTGGCAGTGGGGCTGGCGTCGGGCGCTTGGCGCGTGCCACGGGCGCGGATACCTTCTTTCGTGCGGGCCGGGTTGCGGGGGACTTGCGCGTCGCCATGGGGAAGGGTCCGGTAAACGGTGTAAACAGAATATACCGTTTTCCGGCTTTGTCGCAAAGGCAACCGTCACACGGGAGTTCAAATGTTGCAACATTTGCTGCGGATCATGGGCGCTCTCAACTCCACGAGGATAATGCCCATGCTCCGTCACTCTCTGCTCGCCGTCGCAACTGCTTCCTTCTTGCTGGTTCCGGCGGCGCATGCCTCCGTCGAGCTGATCGCCGTTGGCGGGCTCAGCGGTCACGACCGCGACTTGTCTGTCGAGACTGCCGCGCCGCTTGAGAACGGCGCTGCGGGCAACCTCCTCGGCGGACTTGGCTCAGCACTGGCTTATGCGGGCGGCAATACGTTTCTCGCCCTGCCCGACCGCGGCCCCAATGCGAGTGCGTACAACGCCTCGATCAGCGACAGCACCTCCTACATCAACCGCTTCCAGACGCTGCGGATGACCTTGACCGCCGCGGCCCCGGGTGCCGTGCTGCCGTTCGAGCTGACGCCGAGCCTGGCCGCGACCACGCTACTGCACGTTGGCCGCCCGTTGGTCTACGGCGATGGCGTGGCCGCGGGCGTGCCCAACGGCGCGCCAGGCTTGAATCAAGTCCACCACACGCATTACCTGACCGGCCGTGCCGACAATTTCGATGCCTTCCAGTCGTCGACATCCCTGACTAATGCACGCCTCGATCCGGAAGGCCTGCGCGTAAGCAACGATGGCGCCAGTGTGTTCATTACCGACGAGTACGGGCCTTACGTTTATCGATTCAATCGCAAGACTGGACAGCGCACTGAGGTGTACACGTCGCCCGAGTCGTTTGCCGCCCTGCACCTGAGCGCCAACGGCGACGAGGAAATCAGCGCCAACAGCGTTGGCCGTGTCGCCAACAAGGGCATGGAAGGGCTGGCGATCTCTCCGGACGGAAAAGCCTTGTTCGGAATCATGCAAAGCCCCTTGCTGCAGGACGGCGCAACCGCAGCGCCGTACACGCGGATCGTGCGCATCGATCTGCAAACCGGCGCCACCAGTCAGTACGTATACCCGCTGAGCAATACCGGTACGGCGTCCAAGCCCAAGTACCCCTCGGTCAGCGAGATCGTCGCGATCAACGGCCAGGAATTCCTGATTGCCGAACGCGACGGCAAAGGCCTGGGCGACAATTCGACCGCTGCCTTCAAACGCCTGTACCGCGTCGATCTCAGCGGCGCGACCGACGTCAGCGGACTCGCGGGTTCGGCCGCGCTGGCTCCCTACGCGGTTAGCAAGACGCTGTTCCTGGACCTGGTTGCCGCGCTCGGCACCCATGGCTTCACGGCGGCCAACGTCCCGGCCAAGCTGGAGGGCGTGAGCTTCGGGCCGGACGTCATCATCGACGGCGCTACCAAACATACCCTGTGGGTCGCGAACGACAATGATTTCGTCGGCACCGTCACCGATGCGCTGCATCCGGCAGGCATCGAAAACCCGAACCTGTTCTTCGTGTTCGCGGTGGATGCTGCCGACCTTCCGTCTTTCCAGGCACAGGGACTGATCGGCCGTTGAGTGCCGTCGGCAACCGCGTCGTCACCGCCAGGTGCGGCGCGGTTGCCCGGGCGGACGGCGATTGGGTCGGTCGCGCCTACGGTCCAAGCCGGACGCACACGCTCGGGGAAGTTGCGTGGGCGGCATCGGCAAGCGATGCCAGCCGTGAGTACAAGCGGACGACTCGCCCCATCCAGCGATCTGCATCCCAGGCGCGCGCGTCCAGCCACGACGCCCGCGACAACATCACTCGCTGTTGCGGCGATCGAAGTAGTGCAGCGACGTGGGCGGCGAAGGCCGCGGGATCTTCCCGACTGATCCGCGCGCCACGCGCGTGCGCCAGCACCGCGGCGGTGCCAAGCACGGCGGTCGACACGATCGGCAGGCCCAAGGCCATCGCCTCGACCAGCACCAGCCCTTGCGTCTCGGTCGGCGAGGCGAAAACGAAGACATCGCCGGCGCGATAGCAGTCGAGCAAGGCGTCGGCGCGCGGAAGGTTGCCGACAAAGCGAACGGTCTGGCCCAAGCCGCGCCGCGCAACCAATTTGCTCAGTCTTTCGGCGTCAGGGCCTTCGCCGGCGATGATGAAAGCCAGGTTCGGAAACTCGGGTAACAGCCGATGCGCCACTTCGAGCAGGAAAGGAATGTGCTTTTCCCGCGCCAGCCGACTGACAGTGACCAGGGTTGGTCTTTCGGCGGCAAGGCCATGCTCGCGACGAAAACGCGGACCCAAGCCGCCGGTGAATTCGGCCAGATCGATTCCGGTCGGAATGACCGTGCGTTGGGTGTCGATGCCGTAGCCATCGAGGACGGCGACCATCTGCTCGGTCGGCACGATCAGGTGGTCGACCTCGTGGCATAGCCGGCGCGACAGGCGGCGCACGGTCCATCGCAGCAGCGACTTAGGTAGCCACGGCAGATAGAGCTCGGCGTATTCCTCGAAATGCGTGTGGTAGGTCTCAACTGTTGGGCGTCCGGTCAGCCTGGCCAGGCGCACACCCAGCTGATGCGCACGAAATGGCGTATGAATGTGAATGACGTCCCAATGGCGCTGTGCAAGCAGACGCAATCCTTCGCGCAACGCAGCACCGCGGATCAGACGATCCTCGGGATCGAAAAACACGCGTCGCGAAGCCAAACGGATTACTTCAAAATCGCCGTCGCCTTCGGCCACCGTGCCGGCCGCGGGGTACTCTGGCGCGACGATGGTGACGGAATGGCCCATGCGGGCAAGGGTCTTGGCGAACGTGCGGATCGAGGTGGAGACGCCGTTTACCCGCGGGAAGTACACGTCTGAAAGCAGAAGTAGGTTCATGCGCTGAGCCTAGCGAGCGCAGATGACGGATTTGCGGCGGCAGCGCCCAAGTTCACGCCGCCAGAGTCATCAAGACGTCATCTGTGCGTCATGCCTCTGGCATGGTCGGATGGCAGCCTGTCGCCATGAAAAGCCAATTGCACATCGAGTTGGTGACCGAGACCTACCCGCCGGAGGTCAATGGCGTGGCGTTCACCGTGCAGTCGCTGGAACACGGCTTGCGTGCCCTGGGCCACCGGGTCGCGGTCGTGCGAACCGAGCGCCCGGAGGAAGGACTCCGGCCCAACAAGGACCAGGTCCTGATCGCCAGTGCGCCGCTGCCCAACTACCCGGGTCTGCGTTTTGGGCTGCCAGCGGGCCGCCGTCTGCTGGCGCGCTGGAAAGACGAGCGGCCGGATGCCATCTACGTGGCCACGGAAGGCCCGCTGGGCTGGTCGGCGCTCAACGCAGCGCGGAAGTTGGCGATCCCGGTGGCGACCGGGTTCCATACGCGCTTCGACACTTATGCGCGAGACTACGGCTTCGGATTTCTGTCGCCCTGGGTGTTCAACTGGCTGCGGCGCTTCCATAACCGCGGTGATGCGACCATCGTGCCAACGCTGGAGTTGCAAACACAGCTGCAGGCGCAGGGCTTCGGCAAAGTGCAGCGGCTGGGGCGGGCGGTGGACACCACGCAGTTCCATCCAAGCTGGCGCGATTACTCGCTGCGCGAGAGCTGGGGCCTGGCCGATGACGATTTGGCCGTGCTCAGCGTCGGCCGCCTGGCGCCGGAAAAAAATCTCGACCTGACCTTGCGCGCATTCCGCGCCGTGCAGGCGCAGTTTCCCCGGGCGCGTCTTGTCTTTGTCGGCGACGGCCCTTCGCGCGTTGCGCTGCAGGCCGCCAATCCGGACGCCATCTTTGTCGGCCTCCAGCGCGGCGACGCGCTGTCGCGTCACTACGCCAGCTGCGACTTGTTCCTGTTCTCCAGCCTGTCGGAAACCTTCGGCAACGTCACGCTGGAAGCCATGGCCTCGGGCCTGGCGACGGTGGCCTTCGACTATGGGGCAGCGCGCGAGCATCTGCGGCACGGCGAACATGGCGCCGTCGTGCCCTACGGCGCGGCGGACGAATTCGTGCAGTGGAGCGTGCGTATCGCCTGCACGCCAAATCTGCAGCGGTTGGGCCGGTCGGCCCGTGCGAGTGTCCAGCCCTTGCACCCGCTGGAAGTCGCCGAGGCGTTTGCCGTCTTGCTCGAAGGACTGTCGCCGCAGAGGAAAGCCGCGTGAAAGGCGTCGGCGTCCGCTTCGGCGAACGCGAGCAGGCCTGGTGTCTGTCGGCCAATCGCTGGGGCGCGCGCCGAACCGTACGGGCTTACTTCCGGGTGATAAGCCGACTCGGCGATGGCGCGTTCTGGTATGCGTTGATGCTGACGCTGGCGCTGGCCGATGGCTGGCGCGGATTGGACGCGGCCGCGCACATGGCCGTCGTCGGCGGCGTGGCAACCTTGTTGTATCGCCGGTTGAAGCAGTGGACGCGTCGTCCGCGACCATTCGCTCAGGACCGGCGAATCCGGGCGTGGGTGCCGCCGCTGGACGAGTACAGTTTTCCGTCGGGACACACACTGCACGCGGTGGGCTTCAGCATCGTGGCGTGCGCCTACTATCCGGCACTGGCCTGGCTGTTGCTGCCCTTCACCGTGAGTGTCGCGATCTCGCGCGTGGTCTTGGGCATGCACTACCCAAGCGATGTTGCCGCCGCAACGGGGATCGGGTCGGTACTCGGACTGCTGACACTCTGTTTGCCTTAATCGCAGTCTTTCTTACTTGCCAAGATAGACGTGCCACCGTCTTGCAGACTGCTCTTCTCCAGCTACCGACTTGGCCCAGAGCTCAAGCGGAATATCCAGATCGGCGGCCCTTCCGAGCACCAGATTCAGCGCGTTGATGGCGTCGTTCAATGCACCTAGCGCAAGGTAACTCGCGTTCTTGGTCATGTGAGTCTTCCTGGCCCGGATCAGAAATCGATTGGGCGCATGATTGCGTCGCGGGGGCGAGGCTTCAACGAGCATATTCCCGCCCGGGACTACCCAAGCTGAACTTGGCGCGCTGGGTTGCCGGTCCGTGACATCGCTCCCATGAGGCAACGACGGGCTCAAGCGCTGATCGACACCGCCATCCACTGCAGTGGACTGCCGTCACCACATCGCAATTCGAGGTTCAGGGACGCACGGCTTTGTTCAATGACCAGTCGTAGGGCGCGAAATGCAGCGCCAGCTGGCCGCCGGCCAGGCGACTGGCCAAGGCCCCATTCAACGCCAGCTCCCGCGGGTACCGTGACAGGAACGCGGCCACGCCCCCCTCGAGGCGAGCAAAATCCCCGGCATACCAGTCGAATAATTTCGACACCCGCAGCACGTCGGCATCCGCGTCGTAGCCGTTGCGCGAGCGATCGCGAAGAAAGCGACGGGTCTGGTCGTCCAGTTGGGAGTTCAGCCGGCTAGCGACATAGGCTTCCGGGCGCAGGGCCGGACAGCCCACGGATGCGCAGTTCACAGCGAAATGAATGCGCACGTCGCGGAAGTCGCTGGCTCCGCGCAGCAGGACGTGTTCGATGTCGTCCAGACTTCTAGGCTTGCCGAGCAACAGCAGGAAGGGCCGCTGCCACGCGGAAGAAAACAAGCCGCCGAGCTCCTTGATCGAATCCAGGTCCGGATAGCGTGACAGAACGAGGTCGATGGTGGCGGCGTTGTAGACATTGATCAGGAACGCCTGCCGCGCGGTCGGCGTCCAGGCGGCGAACCTGCCCGGCTCCACCTGCGCTGCCGAAGCGAGGTACGCGCGCAGTCGGGTGCGATCGCGTTCGAAGCCGGCGTAATCGACAACGCTCGAGGTGCCGGCCGCGTTCCATTGCACATGCGCGTGCAGCAGAGCGTCGAAGTCCCCCTGCGCTCGCTCATAGGCAGACACGGCGGCCCGGGCCGGCGCAACCAGCACGAAGATGAACAACAGTATTCTCAGCAGCACCGCCATCGTTCAGGCCCGCCTTTGTCGCATGGTGGGAATGCTTGGGAGCCGGCGAGAAGGAAGAAGGATTCGTTTCGCCGCTGGACGCCGCTGCCTCGGCGTCGGCGAATCCTCGGGCGCTCGGCGAGCCTCTTTCAGGAACCAGGGACAGGTTTTCCGGAGTATCTGCAATTCCACAAGCTTCCTGTTCACAGGCAAGATGACACCCTGAACATGTCCGATCACCTGCTGCCCACCGATCTCCTGTCGTCGCTGCTTGCGCGCATCAGCCTGCGAGGCCACGTCTATGCCCGGCCCACCGGTTGCGGCGAGTGGCAGATCAATCCCTCGGGTCATGCCCGCGCGACCTATCACCTGATCATCAGCGGAACCTGTTGGCTGCATATGCGAAAAGGCCCCACGCCGATCCACTTGCGCGCTGGCGACCTGGTGTTCTTTCCGGACGATGCCTGGCACGTCATGAGCGCGGAGCCGGTGCTTTCTGGCGAGAGTACGCATCTGCCGGCCCCTGACCAGGGCGAGCAAACACAGATCGTCTGTGGTTTGTATCGCGCAAACGATCGGGAGCTGGAACGCCTGCTGCGCGGCCTGCCGGAGCTGGTGCACATTCGCGCCTGCGATGGCGATACCAGGATCGCCCAGATAGTTGCCCTGCTGACCGAAGAAGCCGATCAAGGCGCCCCTGGCGGCTCGCTGATCCTCGATTCGCTGTCCGATGTGCTGTTGGCCCTGGTGCTGCGTCACTGCGTCGCGCAGGGACTCATTACCCACGGACTGCTGGCGGCGTTGAGCGACTCCCGGTTGGCCGCTGTGCTGTCGGCGGTCCATGCCGACCCGGGCGCCGACTGGAATGTGTCCACCCTGGCCGCGCGTGCCGCCTTGTCCCGGAGCACGCTGGCGGAACGTTTCCAGAAAGTGCTTGGCGCAAGTCCAGGTCACTACCTGGCGGAGCTGCGAATGCAGGAGGCCAGTATCCTGCTCAGGAACGAGGAAGTTTCCGTTGCCCAAATCGCGGACCGGCTCGGGTATGCAACCGAGGCTGCCTTTCGGCGAGCGTTCAAGCGGACGACCGGCTTGACGCCGGGAGAAGTCCGCAGGCCACGCAGTGCCGTCGTCTCCGGTTCCGACGCCAAGGCAAGTTGATCGCGGCCTCCGGATAGATTTCAGTCGGCCACGCCAAGGACTTCGCGTCGGCCCTTGCACCACCGGAATACTTCGAGGACGTCGAAGAGAAGCGAAATGGAGTTCACCGCGAGCACCGCCGATGCGAAGACCCTTGTGCTGCCCGGAGGAAGCGGACTGCTTCCAAACAAATTCAGGTACAGGTAGGGCATCAGGGGCAGCCAGACAAAGTGCGGCAGCGACAATAGTCGCGTCAGGCCGCCCTGAATGAACATCATCGGCAGGTTCAGCGCGGCGACGACGACAAACGCTGCCGCCGTCCAGATGCCGACGCGAGTATCCAGAAACGCAAACGCCGCCATGTTGGTACCGAGCAGGATCGCCAGCCATGCCTGGACCCATCGTGGCAAGCCCATCATCGATGCCGTCAGCCGCCGCAACTTGTTTGCCATCAGGTCTGTCTCCGTTGTCTGCTGATCAGGGGCTGCCCCTGTCGCCGCGCAGGGCGGCAACAGGGCGCTAGGCTACCCAACCTTGCGCGGGTTGCCAGCTGGCGCCCGCAAAGGCGGCGTCGAGCGGCGTATCGAGCAAGTGATTGGCGTAATTGGAAAGCGTCTTCTGGGCGACGCCAACCAGCAGCTCGAGCACCTGCGCGCGCTGGAAGCCGGCGCCGAAAAACGCAGCCAGCTGCTCTTCGGAGATCCATCCGCGCTGACTGACCACTGCGCGCGTGAACGTCGCCACGGCATCGAGTCTGCTGTCTCCGGTCGGCGCGCCGTCGCGAAGCGCGGCGATCTGCTCAGGGGTCAACGACGTGGCGGCCAGCACCGAATGGGCGGCAACGCAGTACTCGCAACGATTCTCGGTGCTCGCGGTCAAGGACACCGCCTGCTGCTCGCCGGGGCTCAGGCTGGTCTTGCTGAACTGATCGGCCAGGGCGAGATAGCTGTGCAGCGCGACCGGCGAATTGGCCAAACCGGCCAACAGGTTCGGCACGAAGCCGTACTTGTTGTTCGCGGCCGCCAGGGTGTCACGCGATCCGGCGGGCGCAGTTTCGATGGCGTGGAAGGTGAAGCCGCTCATGACATGTTCCTCGAGTGGGGGAAGCCACCTGGCGAATTTGACTTCGTACCGAGGCGACGGATGGATCGGACACCGGGCTCGCCCGATGTGCGGCATAGCGTGAGCCGACCGAGCGACGCAAAGAATTGCCGGATGTCCGGTAGTTCTACCCAAAACAGGGAACTTCAGATGGGGAAACGTAGCGCCGGCGATGGCACTTGGATCCGGTTCGGACGCACGGGCATAACTCCGGGACAATTGGGGATTGGCGAGGCGCCCAGTGCGTCGCACGCTGCCGGACACCACGCGACGGACCGTTGTCATGAGCAGCCCGAGAAATCTTCTTGCCGACACGTTCGATTCATTTCTTGGTTCGGAAAGCAGCCTGGTGCTGGTCGATTTCTGGGCACCCTGGTGCGGTCCGTGCAACTCGCTTGCGCCGAAGGTCGCCGCGCTGTCGCACGAGTTTGCGGGCCGGGTCTCGGTGGCGAAGGTCAACGTCGACCAGGCGCCCGAGTTGGCGCAGCGCTTCGGAATTCGCGGCATTCCCAGCCTGCTGTTGTTCAAGGACGGAGCGCTGATCGATCGGCGCGTCGGTACGCAGGACGCGGATCGCCTGGGAGGCTGGATCGGTGCTGTCCTGGCAAGTCAGTCGGGCTGACCGATTTCGCCAACGGCTGGCGCACGGTCTGCTTTCGAAGCTGGCCGGGCTGTCCATCCTGGTTTGCGTAACCGCCAGCGGATGCGCCCACCGGGTATGGAATCAGCCCATCACGGATGCCGACCCGAGTGCGCGCTACGACTTCCGGCATCGGCTGCCTGAAAACTCCAACGAGTTGTTTGTGGTCCTGGCCTTCTCGGGAGGCGGCACGCGGGCCGCGGCCTTCAACTACGGTGTACTCGAAACACTCCGGGATACTGCTGTCATGGTGGATGGCAGGCAGCGACGCCTGCTTGATGAAGTCGACGTCATCAGTTCCGTATCTGGAGGCAGTTACACGGCGGCCTACTACGGGCTGTTCGGCGATCGCATCTTTGCCGACTTTCAAGCGCGACTTCCTCTATCACGACTGGCAAGGCGAACTGTTGGCGCTGGCGCTTCAGCCTGGCGGCCTCGCCGCGATGGGCTCCGGCGGTCTCAACCGCAGCGACCTGGTGGCCGCCCATCTTGATTGCACGTTGTTCGAGCACAAGACGTTCGCGGATCTATCGCGCCGGGGACGACCCTTCGTGATCATCAATGCGAGCGACCTCAACAACGCCACCACGTTTTCCTTCATCCAGCAGCAGTTCGATTTCCTGTGCTCGGACCTCAACCCCTATCCGATCGCCAACGCCGTCATGGCGTCATCCGCGCTCCCGGGCCCATTTGCCACCCTCGCCCTTCGAAACTACCCGGACTGTCCGGAGCGACATCGACCGTGGATCGACGACGCGCTCGCCAATGACGATGTGCTCGCGCGCCGACGCGTGGTGGCGCTGGCCATGGAGCGCTACCTGGATCCGGAGCGCATGCCGATCGTGCGGCTGGTCGATGGCGGAGTAACCGACAACCTGGGTGTGCGCGGGTCGATGATGAGTCCGGTGGCCCACTATGGAAACGTGCCTGACATGGCTGGCGCGTTTACGCCCGCGCAACTGATGCGTGTGAAGAACGTGCTGGTGATCGTCGCCAATGCCGAGACGTACCGGGAAACGACCTGGTCCCTGTCCGGTCGGGAACCTCGTCTCCGGGGAACCTTGCAATCTTCGTTCGATGCGGCGCTCGGAATCCTCAACACGGAAACCGTTTCACTGGCGAAGCAGGGATTCCTGATGTGGGAGGAGCACATCAATTCAGGCCGTTCGGCCGATCAGCCGAAAGTGAAGGTCGCGTTCGCCGTGCTGACCTTCAGTCAGATCAAGGATGCCGACGCCAGAGCCACATTCAATGGCATGCCGACGACCTTCCGCCTGGGCGCGAGCCAGGTCGACGCGTTGATCGCCCAGTCAAGAATCTTGCTTGAAGCGTCCCCGGAGTTCGCGGGATTCCTCCAGCGCATCGACGCAGCGCCGCCCTGAATTGCGTCACCGGCGTTAACGCAAACTCGCCGGCGCAGCGTGGCGCGCCAGCCAGTTCCCTAGGATTCGTCGTTCTCGATGTCGCTGTCGATCGGCGATTCAACGGCATCCGGCGACGCCAGTCGCGCGCGCGCCAACACGCGAGCGCGATGCAGCCGGGACTTGGTGCCGGCCAGGGTGAGGTCGAGGCGGACACCCAATTCCTCCAGCGACAGACCCTCCACATCGCGCAGCAGCAAGATCGCGCGGTATTGCGGAGGCAAGGCCGCCAGCATCCGGCTCAGATCCAGCCGCCACTCCAGCGGCTCCGGCGTCATCACCGGCATGATCTCCTCGCCAATTTCCTGGTTGGTCAGCATCTTCCAGCCCCGACGCATCCGATTGCACTCGTGCTTGACGATGCGAAACAGCCACGACGTGAAGCTTTCGACCGAGCGCAGGTCGCCGAGCCGACGCGACGCCATGAACAGGGTTTCCTGGACGGCGTCCTCCACGTCATTGACCACGCAATGGTGCTCGGCATAGCGGCGAAGGTCCTGGCGCGAGCAAGCCAGCACTTCATTCAGCGCCTCGGGATCGCCGGCCCGTGCGGCCAGGATGCGATCCGGATTCATCTTGTTTCCGGCCATGGGATCGAACGTTCCTCGACAACAAACCATTTTGACCAGCGCGAATCCTTTTTTCTCCGCGCCGACTCCTAATCAGTATCCGATGCCAGCTTCCACCGGCGCCGCCCATCTTTCAGGAACTTACATGACACCGACCCACTCGGGCCGACTTCGCTGGGGACTGCTGATCGCGATAGGCCTGATTGTATTCTCAATCTGGCGATCGGGACTGTTGCAAGAGCTGGACCTGGCCAACCTGAAGGCTCGGCAGGACGAACTGACTCTGTGGGTGAGTCTCAATCCGTGGTCGTCGGCGGCGATGTTCTTCGCGCTGTACGTCCTGGTTACGGCGGTCTCGCTGCCGGGCGCCACGGTGCTGACAGTCGCTTCCGGCGTCCTGTTCGGCCTGGCCGGAGGCGTGCTGATCGATTCGTTTGCGAGCAGCGTGGGCGCCACCCTCGCGTTTCTGTCGTCGCGCTTTGTTTTTCGTGATTGGCTGCGCACTCGCTACGGTGATCGCCTGCACACTTTCGATCAGGGCGTAAAAGAGAACGGCGCCTTCTACCTGTTCGGCCTGCGCCTGGTGCCGGTGATTCCGTTCTTCATGGTCAATCTTCTCGCCGGACTGACCACGCTAAAGACACGCACGTTCTACGGCGTCAGTCAGCTGGGAATGCTCCCCGGCACCGTGGTCTACGTGTATGCCGGCACCCAGTTGGCGACGATCGAATCCCCGCGCGACATTCTTTCGCCAGGACTGATTGCCGCCTTCGCACTTCTGGCGGCGTCACCTTTCCTGATGCGTGGCGCCAATCGCTGGCTGCTCACGCGTCGCCGCTACCGCGGCTTCAGCAAGCCTGCGCGTTTCGACTCCAACCTGATCGTCATCGGCGCGGGCTCCGGCGGACTGGTCGCGTCCTACATCGGCAGCGCCATCAAGGCGAAGGTGACGTTGATCGAACGGCACCAGATGGGCGGCGACTGCCTCAATACCGGCTGCGTACCGTCCAAAGCCTTGATCCGTTCGGCGCGCCTGCTCGCCGAGGCGCGACAAAGCCGCACGTTCGGCATTGCCCGGTTGGAGGCGACGTTCGAGTTCTCCCAGATCATGGACCGCGTGCGCAGAATCATCGAAAAGGTCCGGCTGCATGACTCCATCGAACGCTACACCGAACTGGGCGTGGAGGTGATCACCGGCGAAGCGAGACTCGTTTCGCCGTGGGAAGTCGAGGTGAACGGTCGGCGGATCAGCGCGCGCAGCCTGATCATCGCCAGCGGCGCGCGGCCGCTGGTGCCGGCGATCCCCGGCCTGGATCAAGTGGGTTACCTGACGTCCGACACGGTCTGGAATCTGCGCGAACTGCCGAGGCGCTTGCTCGTGCTCGGCGGTGGACCGATCGGCTGCGAACTGGCGCAGTGCTTCGCCCGATTCGGCAGCGACGTCACCCTGGTGGAAATGGCGCCGCGCTTGATTCCTCGCGAAGACGCCGATGCCGCGCTGGAATTATCGAATCGCTTCCACTCGGAAGGAATCAAGGTCGCCACCGGGCACAAGGCGATCCGGGTCGAGGCGACGCCGCTCGGCGGGCGCCTGGTGTGCGAGGTCGAGGGCAAGGAAGTGTCGTACGAGTTCGACCAGCTGCTGGTCTCGCTCGGGCGCAAGGCCAACGTCGAGGGCTTCGGTCTGGACGAGCTTGGCGTTCAGTTGGCCGCAGGCGGCACTGTGGCCGCCGACAGCCTGCTGCGCACCAACTTTCCGAACATCTTCGTCTGCGGCGATGTCACCGGGCCGTTCCAGTTCACCCACGTCGCCGCGCACCAGGCGTGGTATGCCTCGGTGAACGCCCTGCTCGCTCCGTTCTGGAGCTTCGCGGTCGACTACCGCGTCATACCGTGGGCGACGTTCACCGATCCGGAAGTGGCGCGCGTCGGTCTGTCCGAAGACGAAGCCAAGAGGCAAGGCATCGCGGTCGAAGTGACGCGATATGGCCTCGACGATCTCGATCGCGCCATCGCCGATTCGGCCGATCACGGCTTCGTCAAAGTGCTTACGGCGCCGGGTCGCGACCGGATTCTTGGCGCGCTGATCGTCGGTGACCACGCGGCGGACTTGCTGGCCGAATTCGTGCTGGCGATGAAGCACGGCATTGGGCTCAACAAATTGCTGGCAACCATCCACACCTACCCAACCATGAGCGAAGCGAACAAGTACGCCGCGGGCGCGTGGAAGCGCGCGCATGCACCGGCGGCCGCGTTACGTATGGCTGAGCGGTTCTTTGCCTGGCGGCGGAGCTGAGTCATGAACCACTTGCTGAATCTTTCTTTGCAGGAGTTTGCGCGATGAGCCTGATATTGATTGCCCTGATCACCATGTTGCTGGCCGCGGCCAACGGCGCCAACGACAACGTCAAGGGCGCAGCGACCTTGATCGGCTCGGGCATTATTGGCTATCGGCCGGCCATTGCCCTGGCCACGCTGGCCACGGCCCTTGGCGGCGTCGCTTCGATCTTCCTGGCCAACGGCCTGCTGGCCGCGTTCAGCGGCAAGGGCATCGTTGCTTCCGAACTGACGGCATCCTTGCCATTCCTGCAGGCGGTGGGCCTGGGCGCGGCGCTGACCATCGGCCTCGGCACCCGGCTTGGATTGCCGCTTTCCACCACCCACGCCTTGCTCGGCGGGCTGCTCGGCGCTGGCCTTGCGGCGGACGCGGCCAACGTCAGTTATTTGGCGGCGTCCAAGGCCATGCTGCTGCCGCTGGTCGTCTCGCCGTTGGTCGCGATGCTCTTTGCCGTGAGCATCGTGCCCTGGCTGCGCCGCCGACGTGCTGCGGCGGCCTGCGTGTGCGTCGACGTCGAACCCGAGCTGGTTCCGGAAAGCACGGCGCTCGCGTTTGCAAGTACCACGATCACCTTCGGCACTCCGTCGCAAGCCGAGTGTCAGCCGGCGCCCGGGCGTACGGCGCGGGTAATCAGTGCCTCGACGTGGCTTGACCGGTCGCACCTGTTCAGCGCCGCGGCAGTGAGCTTTGCCCGTGGTTTGAACGACACGCCGAAGATTGCCGCCCTGCTGTTCGCCGCCGGCACGGTCGGCGTTGGCAATGCGACGTTGCTGGTCATTGTTCCCATGGCGCTTGGCGGTTGGCTGGCATCGCGTCGGGTGGCCGACACGCTGGCCTTCAGGGTCACCCGGATGGACGCCAGCGAAGGACTGGGCGGCAATCTGGTGACCGCCGCGCTGGTAGTCATCGCTTCCCGCTTCGGCATGCCGGTGTCGACCACGCACGTGAGCACCGGCGCCTTGTTCGGCATCGCACTGGAAAACCGCGGCGGGCACTGGCTGGTGATCCGCAACATTCTCCTGGCCTGGCTCGGCACGCTGCCGCTCGCGGCCGTGCTCGCCTATCTCGCCCACCTTTTCATTTCCTGACCGAGGAATCGCACCATGACCGACCAATCGACCATCGACAGCGTTCGCAACTACTACGGCCAGGTGCTGCAGTCGAGCAGCGACCTCAAGACCGGCGCCTGCTGTCCGGCAGAAGCCATGCCAGCGGGCTTGCGCGCGCTGCTGGACGACGTGCACCCCGAGGTCAAGAACCGTTTCTACGGTTGCGGCTCCCCGCTGCCGCCGGCGCTACAGGGCATGACGGTACTGGACCTGGGCTGCGGCGCCGGCAGGGACGTCTACCTGTTGTCAAAACTCGTGGGCGAACACGGGCGGGTGATCGGTGTCGACATGACGGCCGAGCAGCTCGAGGTGGCGCGCCGCCACCAGTCCTGGCACGCCGAACGCTTCGGTCATGCCCGCTCCAACGTGGAATTCGTGGAAGGCTACATCGAGGACCTGGCCACCTGCGGCATCGCCGACGCCAGCGTGGACGTCGTGGTATCCAACTGCGTGTTGAATCTTTCGCCGGAGAAGCATCGGGTCTTCTCCGAAATCTTCCGCGTCCTCAAACCCGGTGGCGAACTCTATTTTTCGGATGTGTTCGCCGACCGGCGGATTCCGGAGTCGCTGCGTCGCGATCCGGTGTTGCTTGGCGAATGTCTCGGCGGCGCCCTGTACACCGAGGATTTCCGTCGGTTGATGCATCGTCTTGGGTGCGCCGACGTGCGCGTGGTTTCGCAAGCGCCGGTGCCGCTGTTCGACCCCGAGGTCGAAGCCCTGATCGGCATGGTCAATTTCCGCTCCATCACCATTCGCGCCTTCAAGATGGCGTTGGAGGACCGCTGCGAGGATTACGGCCAGGTCGCGACCTACCTGGGAACCATCGCCGAATTGCCCCACGCCTTCGTGCTCGATGACCACCATCGCCTGGAAACCGGCAAGCCGATGCGCGTTTGCGGCAACACGTTCGACATGCTGGTCCACTCGCGCTATGCGGCGCATTTCAACGCGATTGGCGATGGAGCCGCGCACTACGGCTTGTTCGACTGCGCTCCCTCTCCATCAGCTGGCGTTGCTTGCACCGGCGCGGCGGGCTGCTGCTGATCGGCCATGCAGACTTCGCTTGCCATCGTCATTCCCGTCGGCCCCGGCGACAGCGCCTGGCATGGCCTGTTGCCGCAGTTGGAGGACGTGCCGGCCGACGAAATTGCCCTGGTGCTGCCGAGCGATCGGCCCGGCGAGCCGGTGCCCTTGACCGATCCGCGCCTGCTGATGGTGCTGTCTCCCGCCGGCCGCGCACGTCAGCTCAATGCCGGGGCGCAGGCCACCGAGTCGGAATGGCTCTGGTTCCTGCACGCCGATTCGCGCATCGACGCCGGAACCATTGCCGCCTTGCGTGCGTTCACCCGGGAAGACCGCGTGGCGCTGGGCTATTTCAACCTGCGCTTTCTCGATGACGGTCCCCGCTGGACGGCGATCAATGCCCTGGGCGCCCGATTTCGCAGCCGCTGGCTGGGCCTGCCCTTCGGCGACCAGGGATTCGTCATGCGACGCAGTGTGTACGAGGCCCTGGGCGGATTCGATGAGGCCATTCCAAGTGGCGAGGACCACGCAATGATCTGGCAGACACGAAGGCGCGGCATCGCCCTGCGCGCCCTGCCCGCGAACCTGCACACCAGCGCCAGGAAATATTCCGAACGCGGCTGGTGGCGTACCACCCGCGAACACCTGCAACTGACCTGGCGGCAAGCGTGCGCGTTTGCCCAGGCAGACGTCGCGCGATGAGCATCGGCCTGGGAATATTCGTCAAGACGCCGGCGCTGTCGCCGGTCAAGACGCGGCTGGCCAGCGACGTCGGGCAGTTGCGCGCCGAGGCGTTTTACCTGTCGTCGGCCGAGGCGGTGGCGTCGGTTGCACAACAGCTGCCGCCGCGAATGGAACTCCGTACGTATTGGGCCGTCGCCGAGAAACAGGCACTGGACGGCGCGGCCTGGATCGACCTGCCGCGACTACCGCAAGGCATCGGCAGTCTTGGCGAGCGGATGGCACGCGTCTACCGATTGCTGCTGAGTCAACATCATGGCGCCTTGCTCGTTGGCGCGGATGCGCCTCAGTTGACGCAGGAAATGCTGGGCCAGGCCGTGCGCTGGCTGGCGTTGCCGGGACGGCGCCTGGTCATCGGCCCGGCGCGGGATGGCGGCTTCTGGCTATTCGGCGGCAATTGCCTGCTTCCGGATCGGGCCTGGTCCGAACCAACCTACAGTTGTCCGGAAACGTATCGGCAATTTGTCGCGGCGATGCAAGCCCACGGCGAATGGCTGGAACTGGAGGCGCTGACGGACGTTGATCGTGGCAGCGACCTGATGACGGTGCAAAAGCAATTGCAACAGCTGCCAGCACCGACCGACGCGCAGTTGCGCTTGAGCACCTGGCTCGACGACTGGTCCGCGCTCGGGGAGTTGGCGCCATGACGCAGTGGCTCATAGCCAATGAGGCAGGGCTGAAACTGGCAGAGGTGCTGGGCCTGCTGGCACTGCTTTGGCTGCTGCAACGGCGCTGGCCATTGCGTGGCGACGGCAACATCGCTCGCCGGTGGCGGACCAACCTGAGTCTGATCGCGATCTCCACCTTGTCGCTGCGCTTGGCGCTTCCCACCGGGGCAGTCGCGTTCGCCGCCTGGATACAAACGTCCGCGCTCGGATTTCTGAACCAGCTTTCCCTTGGCTCGGCGCTGGAAGCGACGGCCGCGGTCGTCCTTCTCGACCTGGCCATCTACTGGCAGCACCGCGCGTTTCATCGATTCCCGCTGCTGTGGCGAGCGCACCGCGTGCATCACAGCGACCTGGGGTTCGATGCAAGCCTGGGATTGCGTTTTCATCCGTTTGAGATCCTGCCTTCGATGGCGTTCAAGCTGGCGGTGATCGCCGCCCTGGGCGCGGCGCCGATTGCGGTGCTGGTCTACGAATTGCTGCTGCTTGGATTCTCCTTGCTCACGCATGCCGATCTGGCGCTACGCCCCGGGTGGGAACGCGCGCTGCGCAGCGTCTTCGTGACACCCGATTGGCATCGCGTCCACCACTCCGTGCTGCGGGCCGAAACCGATAGCAACTACGGCAACATCCTTTCCCTCTGGGACCGGATCTTCCGCACCCACGTTGCGCAGCCGCGCGACGGTCACGCGGCGATGCCGATCGGACTGCCGGAATTCAGGGATGCCCGATCCCAGACCCTGGTCGGCCTGCTTTGCCAGCCATTCCGAAATGGCACACCGACGTCAACTTCCCTTTTGGACAATTCCCATGCGTGATACCTGGCCGCTGCTGCGCGTCAGCGATTTTCCGGCGATCGATCGCGATCGCGTCGAAACGCTGCAAATGAACCTGGGCTACCTGTGCAACCTCAGTTGCATCCACTGCCATGTCAATGCCGGCCCGCATCGCAAAGAGCTGATGGACCAGGACACGATGCGCCTGGCGCTGTTGGTGGCGGAGCGCAATCGCGTGTCCACCCTGGACCTGACCGGGGGATCGCCGGAAATGAATCCGCACTTCCGCTGGTTGGTGAGCGAAGCGAAGGCGCGCGGGCTGCGCGTGATGGACCGCCTCAATCCGACCATCATGGAAGAACCCGGCTACGAATGGGTGGGCGACTTCCTGGCCGCCAACAAGGTCGAGATCGTGGCCTCGTTGCCCTGTTACAGCCAGGAAAATGTCGACTCGCAACGCGGCAATGGCGTGTTCGAGAGTTCCATCCGCGCCTTGAAGCGCTTGAATGACCTCGGCTATGGGCAGGCCGGGTCGGGACTGAGCCTGAATCTGGTTTACAACCCGAACGGCGCCTTCCTGCCACCCGACGAAGCCGGGCTCGAAGTGCAGTACAAACGCCTGCTCGGCGAGAACTTCGACATTTCGTTCAACCGGCTGTTCGCCATCGCCAATATGCCGATCCAACGCTACGGTTCGTGGTTGCTGTCCAAGGGCCACTTCGGCACCTACATGGGATCGCTGAAGGCGGCGCACCGCGAGCAGAACCTGGATTCGGTCATGTGCCGCACGCTCATCAGCGTCGACTACCAGGGCCAGCTGTACGACTGCGACTTCAATCAAATGCTCAAGATTCCGCTCGGCGGGCGACGGGTTTCCTCGCACCTGCGCGATCTGCTGGACGGAAACGTGCCGCGGCGGATCGCCGTGGCCGAGCACTGTTACGGATGCACGGCGGGCCAGGGGTCCAGCTGTGGCGGCGCACTTACCTAGGAGCAATGCATGAGCTGGATAACGGAAATTCCGCCGGACCGGGCCGAAGGCCGACTGCTGGAGATCTACCGCGAACTGCAGGCCAGGCGCGGAAAGGTTGCCAACATCCTGCAGGTACACAGCCTGCGCCCCGAGGCGCTGGCGGCGCACCTGACCCTGTACATGGATCTGCTGTTTGCACCCGGCGGCTTGTCGCGCAAGCAGCGCGAGATGATCGCCGTCGTCGTGTCCAGGGCCAACAACTGCACGTACTGCGTCGCGCATCATGCGGAAGCGCTGTCACGGTATTTCAGGAACCAGTCGGAGCTGGAGCAATTCGCCAGCGACTATCACAGCGTCGAGCTGTCGCCTTCCGATCGGGCGCTGCTGGACTACGCAGTGCAGCTGACGGTGGCGCCGGCAACGCTGACCCGGGAATCGGTCGAGCGCCTTCGACGCTTTGAATTCACCAGCGCCGACATTCTCCTGGCCAACCTGATCGCCGCTTACTTCAATTTCGTCAATCGCATCGCGCTCGGACTCGGTGTCGAGTTCACCGTCGATGAGGTAAGCGGATATCACGACAAGCCCGCGGCGCGTGCCACCGACCATTGAGTGAAACACAGACCACACACCCAACCGGAGTCCCTGATGTCAACGGTAACCATGTACGGAACCCATTCCTGCCCCTTCTGCGTGCGCGCCGATCAATTCTTGCAGCGCAAGGGCGTCTCCGGCGTGCACAAGCTGTGGATCGACGAGAACCCGCAAGCCAGGGTCGAAATGCATGCCCGGACCGGCCGTCGATCGGTCCCGCAGATTTTCATCGGCGAGCATCACGTCGGTGGTTTCGACGATCTGGTCGTGCTTGACCGAAGCGGCAAGCTCGACCAGCTGTTGGCGGAGTAGCGCGGGAACTTCCCGGACCGACGCAGAATGAAACGTGTATTCAGCTATTTCCAGACACTCACGAACGCAAAGCTCGTGCTGTGGTGCTACCTGATCTGGTATGCGGTCACGGTGAGCAACCATTTTTCGCCCGACCCGCGGATATGGCTGAACGCAATCGGCATCTCGGGTGTCGTCGGTTGCGGGCTGATGCTGAGCGTTTCGCGGAGCTCGGGCGCGAAGGCGGATCCTTGGCAGACCTTCAGGCTGTTGCTTATCCCGTTTTGCGTGTCCAGCTTTTCGGCGCTGATCAAGGACAAGGGGTTCTTCCTGGTCTTCGCTCCCGATCCAAGGGAGGTGGTCAGCGCCACGGCGTTCTGCGTGGCGTTCGTCGCCTGGGTCGCGCTGATCAAACTGGCGAGATCGCGGTGACTCGCTTCCTTCCCACAAGTCCTGGCCTTCAAGGAGAAGTCCTATGTCCACCAGCCCACTGAACGTTCTGTTTGTCTGCACGCATAACTCCGCCCGGAGCATCCTGGCCGAGGGCCTGATGAATCACCTGGGCGCCGGGCGTTTTCGCGGCTTCAGTGCCGGCAGCTGCCCGTCGGGCCGGGTCAACCCGTTGGCGCTCGCGACCTTGGAGAGCCTTGGGGTATCGACCACCGGGATGCACAGCAAGAGCTGGAACACCTTCACCGCGCCCGATGCGCCTCGACTGGATCTGGTCATCACGGTCTGCGATGCGGCGGCTAACGAGAGTTGTCCGGTCTTGCCGGGTTCGCCGGCGACGGTTCACTGGGGATGTGCCGATCCGTCCGCCATCGACGGTGACGTGGAAGCGCAGCGTGGCGCGTTCGCGGAAACGGCCCGGCTGATCTCCGATCGCATTCAACGATTGCTCTAGCGCCGAGCCACCGGATTGCTGCCGGGAAACAGCCACTGCCTGAAGGGACGCTCATGAACGTATTCCACAGACTCACTCGCTGGGCGCGGCCGGACGCCGGCAAGGACGTCTCCAGCTTGTTGGCCAGCCTGCTGACCATGGCCTGGTTCGTCGAGGCGCGGGATCCGTATACCGGCGGACATCTGTGGCGGGTATCGCGCTATGCACAACTGCTGGCAAGCAGCGCCGGTTTTGGCGACGCCGATGCAGCCCGGATCAGCCTGGGCGGGTTCCTGCACGATCTGGGCAAGATGGCCGTGCCCGATGCAATCCTGCGCAAGCCTGGCCCACTGAGCGCCGATGAGTATGCGGTCATCATGACCCATCCGAGTGTCGGCTTCCGGATTCTGTCCGCGCACCCATTGGCCGCCCTCGTCGGCGATGCCGTGCTGCTGCATCACGAGCGTCCCGACGGCCGTGGCTATCCGCGCGGACTGGCGGCCGATGCGATCCCGGACGTGGCGCGCATCGTCGGCATTTGCGATGCGTTCGACGCAATGACCAGCGTGCGCCCGTATCGATCGGGAATGGCGCGCGACCAGGCCATTGCCATCATCGGCGAATTCCGGGGAGCCCAGTTCGATGCCCGCTTTGCCGATGTGTTCGTCGCGCTGGGCGAGGCGGGCAATCTGGACCACGTGATGGGCCATAGCGATGACGGCATTCCGCTGCAGTCCTGCCCGATGTGCGGCCCGACCCTGGTCACGCGACGCGAAAGCCACGAGGGCGACCGCCTCTACTGCCGCAATTGCGCCGGCGAATTCGTGCTAAAACTCAAGGCTGACGGCCTGCTCGCAACTCCGACCGGGAAGCAGGGACAGGCCGCCGATCTGGAACCCGAGGCCGACGCGATGCTGATTGCCCGCACCGTACGCGCCGCCGTTGCCGCATTGCCGATGGGGATCATGGTGTGAGCACGCGCCCCGACCAGTGTGGCGCGACGAATTTGGGTGCTGCCGCGAATCCTTTTCCCTCGTGGCGGCCCCCTACAGAATGAGGGGACGGAACCCATCGGGTTCTGTTGGCGGCCAGCCCAGGCTGGCACGCCGCCGCAGGGGATAACAGGGGAGTGTGCCTGGCATGACCGGGATTAGCGACGTGTTCGAACTCAAGGCCATGCTGCAACAGCATGCCGGACTGCAATCGATCAATGGCCCGGAATGGGATGCTGCTCTGGCCGATGCCACCTTGGTGCGTATTCCACGAAACACAACGCTCACCCGGGACAGTGGCACCGCGTCAACGCACTTTTCGATCGTACTCAGCGGCGGCGTCAAGATTCACTCCGTATCGAAAGACGGCCGCACCTTCAGCATCTATCGGGTGAAAGCCGGCGAGCTTTGCGTCCTGAGCCTTCCGGCCGTGCACATGCCCCGGAGGCTACTCGTGCAAATGAGCACGGAGGGCGAAGTCCTGCGGCTGAATATCCCGGTGAAGCATCTGTCCCATCTGCTCGCGAACTCGATCGCGTTTCGTCGCTACCTGATGGCGTCCATCTCGGCGCACGCAGCGACGTTGATCAACCGAATCGAAGAATCGACCTTCGCCGGTCTGCATACCAGGATCCTCAGCCACCTCCGTGAAATCTGTGCCGGCTCCGGATGCAGCAACATACCGATCAGTCATCAGGAGTTGGCCGATGAACTGGGCAGTACCCGCGAAGCGGTCAGCCGCGCGCTCAAGGAGCTGGAGCGAAGCGGCGCAGTGAAATTGGGACGACGAATGATCGCGCTGGCCGGAAATCGAGTCCCGGGAAGCACGGCGTCGTATTCCGCAGACGGCGTGGCGAGCAGCTGAAGCGGTCAGGCGCCGCCCGGCACGGTCCGCAGGCGTTCCCGCAGCGAACGATAGCGGGCAAGCATTTCAGTCCGGATTTTCTCCAGGCGCGGGCCCGCCGTTGTCGGGCCGGCGAAGCGCCGGCCGTGCCACAGGTAGAACATCGCCGGGATCAGCAGCATGGAGACCACCGGCGCGGTGATCATCCCGCCCACCATCGGTGCCGCGATTCGACGCATGACATCCGAACCGGCGCCTGAGCCAAGCATGATCGGGGCCAGGCCGGCGACCACCACCGCCGCCGTCATCGCCTTGGGGCGCACGCGCAGGACGGCGCCTTCAACGACGGCCGACAGTAGCCCGGCCCGATCGCGTGGCGCATTGCGCCGGACCGATTCGCGCAGGTACACCAGCATCACCACGCCGAATTCGGCGGCAACGCCGACCAGTGCGATCAGGCCGACTGCCACCGCCACCGACAGCTGATAGCCGAGCAAGTACAACAGCCAGAACCCGCCGACCAACGAGAACGGTACGGCCATCATCACCATGAGCGCCTCGATGGGGCTGCGCAGTCCCAGGTAAAGCAGCACGAAGAGAGCGAGCAGGGACAGCGGCGCGATCAGCCACATTCGCTGCTGCGCATGCCGCAACAGCTGGTAATGTCCGGCCCACTGATAGGTGTAGCCCGCGGGAAGCCGTACCTGCTCGCGCAAGACCTCCTCGGCCCGTTCGACGTAGCCGGCCAGGTCGCGATCGTTCGAGGTGACATAGACCCAGCCATTGATCCTGGCGTTCTCGCTCTTGATCATCGACGGGCCGTCAAGCACCCGGATTTCCGCAAGATCGCCCAGCTGCACCTGGGTATCGTCGGTAACCACCAAGGGCAACGCCCGGAGCTTGGCGATCGAATTTCGAAAATCCTCGGGGTAGCGCACGTTGACCGAGTACCGCTCGCGCCCTTCGATCGTCTGCACGACATCCAGGCCGCCCACCGCGATGGCCGCCGCCTGCTGGATCTGCTCGATACTCAGCCCATAGTGCGCGGCGGTTTCCCGGTCGATGTCGATGTCTATATAGCGCCCGCTCGAGGTGCGATCCGAAAATACCGCCTGCGTGCCCGCGAGCGGCCGCAGAGCCGATTCGATTTCACTCCCGATCCGCTCGATGACCTTCACGTCCGCTCCGGCGATCTTGATGCCGATCGCGGTGTTGATGCCGGTCGATTGCATGTCGATTCGGGCGCGGATGGGCATCAGCCACGCGTTGTTCAGTCCAGGCACCTGGACCCGATCATCCAGTTCCTGCTTGATCTTTTCCATGGTCATGCCGGACCGCCACTGGCTGCGTGGCTTCAGTCGAATGGTGGATTCGATCATTGCCATCGGCGCAGGGTCGGTCGCGGTGTCGGCCGGCCCGATCTTGCCGAAAACGCGCTCGACTTCCGGCACCGTCTTGATCATTCGGTCGACCCGGTGCAACAGTTCCCTGGCCTTGCCGATGGAAATCCCGGGCGGGGCCGAGGGCATGTACAGCAGGTCGCCCTCGTCCAGATCCGGCATGAACTCACGCCCCAACTGCGACAGCGGCCAGGCCAGGGACAGCACGAGCGCAGCGGCTACGGCGATCACCCGCCACGGGGCAGACAAGGCGCGATCGATCAACGGGCGATAGGCCTGAATCAGCCAGCGGTTGAGCGGGTTTTCCACCTCGCCCCGAATCCGGCCCTTGATCAGGTAGACCGCCAGCGCCGGCAGCAGCGTGACCGACAGCCCGGCAGCCGCTGCCATGGCGAAGGTTTTGGTGTAGGCCAACGGCGAGAACAGGCGCGCTTCCTGACCTTCCAGCGCAAAGATCGGCAGAAAGCTCAAGGTGATGATGCACAGCGAAAAGAACAGTGCGGGGCCGACCTCCACCAGGGCCGCTTCGATCGCGGCCAGCCGATTGCCTTCGCCGTTGCCGCTTCGCTCGAGGTGTTTGTGCACGTTCTCGATCATCACGATGGCCGCGTCGACCATCGTGCCGATGGCCAGTGCGATCCCGCCCAGGGACATGATGTTGGCGCTCACGCCTTGTACGCGGATCAGGATAAAGGCGGTCAGGATTCCGACCGGGAGGGTAAGCAGCACAATCAGCGAGGAGCGCAGGTGGTAGAGGAATAACGCGCATACCGCAACCACGATCAGGAATTCTTCGAGCAAGCGCTTGTGCAGCGTCTGCACCGACCGGTCGATCAACGCCGAGCGATCGTAGGTCTCCACGATCTCGACACCGGCGGGAAGGCTGGCCTTCAAGGATTCCAACTTCTGCTTCACGCCATCGATGGTTTGTTTGGCATTGGCGCCCGCGCGCATCACGACGATGCCGCCGACCACCTCGCCCTCTCCGTCCAGGTCGGCAACGGCCCGACGTTGGGCCGGGCCCAGGCGGATTTCGCGTGCGAGATCGGCAAGGGGGACCGACGAAAGCTCGACCTGCCTCTCGCGCGTAGGCACGCTGATCAGGCGAATATCTTCGACCCGCTGCAGATAACCCCGGAACCGGACCATGTACTCGGCCTCGGCGAGTTCCAGCACCGAGCCTCCGGACTCGCGATTGGACTCTTTGATCGCGCGCGTCACTCGATCCAGGGGTACGGAGTAGCCGCGCAGGCGATTGGGGTCGAGCACTACCTGGAATTGTTTGACCATTCCGCCAACGCTTGCCACTTCGGCGACGCCGGGAACCGACTTCAATTCGAACTTGAACAGCCAATCCTGCAACGAACGAAGCTCGGCGATGTCGTGCCTGCCGGTGCGATCCACCAGCGCGTACTGGTAAACCCAGCCGAGCGCGGTGGCATCGGGTCCCAGCGTCGGCACGGCGCCTTCCGGTAATTGCCCGGAAACCTCGTTGAGATATTCGAGCACCCGGGAACGCGCCCAATAGATGTCTGTGCCGTCGGCGAAGATCACATAGACATAGGAATTGCCAAAGGAAGAAAACCCGCGGACGGTGATTGCGCCCGGAACGGCGAGCATCGCGGTCGACAGCGGATAGGTGACCTGGTCCTCGATGACTTGCGGCGCCTGTCCGGGAACGCTGACCCGGATGATCACTTGCACATCGGTCAGATCGGGGATCGCGTCGACTGGCAGGCCCCGCACTGCGTAGATTCCTCCCAGCGAGAGCATGGCCGCGGCCAGCAGCACCAGCAGACGATTGGCGATCGACCAACGAATCAGTTTTTCAATCATTGCTATCGTGAGCTCTCGTCGGTGGCGCCAGTGGCGAACAGTCAGTGCTGGTGCGGGCCAGCGGCGGCGGCAGGGGATCTGGTCGACAGGCGAGCAAGATCAGCGAGACGGGCGCTTTCGGAATCAATCAGGAACTGGCCGGAGGCGACGATCGCCTCGCCGCCGGCAAGTCCGGACAGGACCTCGGTCATTCCCTTCGCCTCTTCTCCCGCCACGATCGCCACGGTTTGAAAGGCGCCGTCCTTTCCCACGACCACGACTCTGTCGCCGGCCTCGGTCCGGATTACTGCCTCGGACGGAACCATGACGATGTCCTGGCGCGGCTGCGCCTTGATGGTGATCCGGCCAAATATGTTCTGGGAAATCCCCTCGTCATCGGTTTCAAATTCGATTCGCACCTCGAGCGAGCGCGTGGTGAAACCAACCGGCGGGTCGACACGCACGACCTTGCCGTTAAACACTTTTCCGGGGAGTCCGCGCACCACCATTTCCGCCTCCTGTTCCTCCCGTACCCATCCCCACTGCTGCTCGAACAGCGCCGCCGTAACTTCCACCAGGCGCTTGTCGCCGCCCACGTTGAAGACGGTGAAACCCGGAGTCACTTCGTCACCGACCTCGCCGCGGCGGATGAACACGAATCCGTCCTGCGGAGCGTAGAAGTTCGCCGGCATGGTCGGCGCGGCGCCGGCCTTCAGCTCGGCGATTTGCTCGGCGCTCAGCCCGCTCTCCGTCAGGCCCGGGACCAACGCCGAAGCCTGATCCGGCTTGCGGCTTTTCTCAGCCACCTGGTAACTGCGCTCAAGTTCCATCAACTCATCGGAGGTCACCGAGAACAGCAACTCGCCCTGCGCCACGGTATCGCCCTCGGCCTTCTCCGCAACGAACTCCAGGCGGCCGGCGATTGGCGAAGCAAGAATGCTGCGCGCCGTGGAATCCACGCGAGTGATCTTCCCGACGGTTTCGATCTCGCGATGCATATCGCCTCGCACTGCCTGCGCGATGCGGACGCCAAGCGTATTTCGAACTGCCGGGCTGAGACGGACCACGGCGCCGGCCGAGCTGGCTGGCGGTACCGCTTCAGCCTTCTGTGGCACCAGGTCCATGCCGCAAATAGGACACTTGCCCTTGTGCGGGGAGGTGATGTGCGAATGCATCGGGCACACGTAGCCCGACCGTACCGTTTCGATCAGCGGCGTCGGCGCCGCTTCCGCCGGCGCGATGGCGGACAAGGATTCCGCGGCGGGCGACTCGCCCGGCGCCACGCCTCTGTTGCCTTGCGCACCGGCCACGTATGCAACCAGGACCACTACGCCCAGCAATGCCAAGCCCTTGAGTGTGCGCATAACGAAGTCCCCATCAGCGAAAAAAGCCGATGCCCGGAGGGGCATCGGCTGTTGAGTCGAAGCAGTGAATCAGTGCAATGAATATACCGCCACGTCGTGGTGCAGCGGATCGAACTGGTACATGCGAAGCCGCATCGATGGCTCGAAATTAACCGTCAGATCCACCTTGTGCAGACCAGGCACTCCGGTTACGCCGTCAGCCGGCGGCACCATGATTGCGCCGAACGGGCCGCCCGCATTCATCCACCAGTGGAAACGACCGAAGGTGAAGTACGCGCCGGAGCCGAATTGCGGCTTGGCATTCATGTCCGCAGGGCGAGGCGAGGACTGCAAGTGTTCGTCGGTACCGCCGCGATCGAACGGAATGTAAGCCTCGCCAGTCAGCGGGTCGATGGCCTCGGTCGGATCCGAGTTCTGGAAGTGGTTCTCCCAGCCGCGCGAGCCACCGAAATCGACATTGACGTATCCGTGCGGGAAATGATCGCCGTTGAGCAGGGTCACCTTGTACTGGTAGGGACGCTTGGTCCAGGGGGTCAAGGTGTTGGCCATGGCGCCCATGAAGCTGTTGGCGCCCGCCTGACTACCCTCACCGCTGTGGCCGCGACCGTTCCTGCCTTCACGACTGCCATAGATGGTGTTGTTGACGTAGAACAAGGTGATATCGGCATCCGGGTCGGCGGCCACTCCGTGCGGCAGGCGGGTGCGATCGGAGAAGTCGAGATAGGCTTCGCGCAAATTCTTGACCTGGACCTGTGCCGGGTCAAACGTGTAGGTGCCGTTGTCGATCTCGTCCCGCCAGTGGCGGAGGATATTCCACATGCGCTTTTCCGGTGCCAGGTCGCCAATCATGCCGATGGCGGCGAGCTTGGCGGCCTCGCTGGCACGGGGGTTGGCGCCGAAGGTATCGATCTCCCATTGCAGCAGGCTCTTTCCTCCGGCCATCTTGTTGGCGTTCTCCGTCACCTGGACGCGTGGCGGATGGATGCGCCAGCCCCAGGTGTAGGTCAGGTTGTAGTACTTGCCCGGCGCCATCTTGATCTTGAAGGTGTATTCGGTGCCTTCCGAAAGCATCGGGAAGTACGACTGATCCATGGCCACATGGGGCATGCCGAAGTTGTCGAGCCCGGGATCGGACTTGACCGGGCTGTCGACGCGCGGGTCGTTGAAGTACATCACGGCCGGCGAGAAGTCCTCGATGCCGTCCTTCAGGATCTTGACGCGGTAGGTGATCGTCCACGGCACGTCCCACACCAGGTTGGGATCCAGCAAGGCGGTGTCGGCTTCGATGCGCTGGCCGAAATAGATCAGGTTGACGTCGACATTGCCGCCAATCGTGTTGCCGTTCGCGTCGAAGGTCGGCGTCACCTGCTTCATCTTCAGCGGCCCGTTGTAGTGCAGCATCGGGAAGCCGCTGAAAGACATGCCATTCATCGGATTGCCTTCCAGGATGTCGATGGCGCTCTGGATTTCCTTGCGATGCATGTTGATCTTGGCGCTGCCGGCCGTCTTGTTCGCCGGATCTTCCAGGATCGCGATGATCCGGTTCAATTCGGTGAACGGCGACTTGTAGCTGATCGCTCGTGCCGTCACCGGGCCGTCGTGCAGGTTGTAGGTCGTCTCCGGCGTCGAGGGCAAGGTGTTCGGCATTTCCACGCTCGTGAACGTGGTTGCATTTTGATAAACGTTATCAAGGAAGTTCGAACCGGGCGGATTATCAAAGGGATCCACCGAGGGGAACTGGCCTTCCGGCGTGGTGACGATGGTCGTGATCCCGTCCGCAGACAAAGTCTGCGACGACGGCCCCGGCATGGGCTGCGGGCCCGGGTGCGCCGCGTTGGCGCTCGTCCCGAAGGCCAGGCCCAGGCATGCCACCAGAGCCATCGATCCCACACCCGTCAGCTGTGACTTGAATTTTGACATTGGTTTTTGCTCCCGTTCCGTGGCTGGGACGTAGGCTGTTCCGCCGCGCGGCGTGAGTGACCCAGGAGATGCGCTAGAGGCTATGCGGTTCATGACTTCACGCTCCGCATGTCTTTCAGGAACTGCTTGTGCTGGGCGCCGGTGCTGAGAAAAGCCAGCGACTCCGAAATAAACAGCGGCTGCAGGCGGGCGGGCTTGGACAACCAGCGTCCGGATCGGTCGTTGCCGATCCACAGCAGTCCATGGATGCTGCCCATCACGCCAAGGGTTTTCTTGATCTGGGCGATCTCCTCCGCCTGGCCGGTGAGAAATTGCCAGCGCGCACCCTTCTTTGCCGCAAACGCCTTCAGGGCCGCCGGCGTGTCGACTTGCGGCTTGGTGGTCACCGTGTAGATGAACAGGTCCTTGCCGAGCCGATCGCGAACCATCTGCTGGACCTTCACTAAATTATCGACGATGGGAAAGCGCTTCTCACCGTCGACCGACGCAAAGCTGATCAACACGAGCTTGTCCTTGATCAGGTCGTCGTAAAACTTGAACTCGCGTCCGTCCTGGTCCTGGACCACCGCTTGTGGCATACGCCACGCGTGGGACGCCCTGCCGCCGCGCGGCGAGGCCTTGCGCGCTTGCGGCGCGCCCGGGGACGCGACCGCGGCCAGTGCCAGGCCGGACAGGCCAAAGCCAAGCGCGGACAACATTGCTCTTCTGCTCTTCATCAGAAACTCCTTGTGCATATCGGCTAGTTGAGGACTCAGGCGTTCGGGACGATGTCCCAACGCAGCATCATCGCGTTGTCTTCATGCACATTGTTGTGGCAATGGATTGGGAATCTGCCGAGGAAATCGTCGAACCGGTAGTAGACCCGCGCCGAGTCGCCGGGGCCGAGCGTGGCCACGTCCTTGCGCGAGCGCAGCACGCCGGTCGGCTTGCGCCCATTCCATTCGAGCACCTGGAACTCCTCGAAGTGGACATGCACCGGATGCGACCAGGTGGTTCCTGCGTTGCGGAACGTCCAGATCTCGGCCGTGCCCTGTTTTGGCGAGGCGGACACAACCGTCGGATCCATGAAGGAGCCATTGACGGTCCACAGACCCATATCGTGATCGAACACCCACTCGCGTTCGGCGACCACGGCCTTGAGGTCGATGGGCGGCAGCGCACGCAGGAAGTCCGGAATGCGGCTGTTGTCCACGACATTGCTTTCGATGACGTCGAAGCGCATCACCGGCATGCCCTGATCGAGCTTGCGTCCGGTCGGGCCTTGCCCGTTGATCTGCTCCATCACGTTTTCCAGGACGATCGATGTTCCCGCGGTGTACTTCGAGAAGTCGACGATGATGTCCTGGCGGTTGGCCGGTCCGAGCACCAGGCTGGTCGCCTCGACCGGTTCCTCGAGCAGGTTGCCGTCGTTGCTGATGACGTAGAAATTGCTCTTGTCGCGGAACTGCAATTCGTAGAAGCGCGAGGGACCGCCATCGAGAAAGCGGAACCGGTACTTGCGCCGCTCAACCCGGAAGTACGGGAAGGCCTTGCGGTTTACCGTGATCACGTCGCCGAGGTGGCCGTCGGTGTTGAAGATGTTGAAGTCCGGGTGCCCCTGCTGATTGAAGCGCACGTCATGCAACATGAAATAGCAGTCGTACTTGCCGTAGCCGCTCGGCAAGCGGAGGGCTCCGGCCCGCGTATCGTTTTCGTTGCCCGAATCGATGTCGTCATAGAAGATTGCCATACCGGCCAGACCCGCGTAGACGTTGGTCGCCGTGAAGTCGATCATGTGGTCGTGGTACCACAGGCTCGCCAGCGCTTCCCGGGGATCGTTCCGGGCGTACATCATCGGATGGTGGTGGTCCCAGAACTGCCCCGGCTCGATGAAGTCCATCGGATAGCCATCGCTTTCGCTGGCCGAATGCGAGTTATGCAGGTGCGTCGAGGTTGCCGGATAGCCAAACGGAATTCTCGCGTTCTGGGCCAGCGGCAGGTTGTTATAGCGGCGCACGAAGAACGGCTCGCCATAGCGGGCGATGAAGGTCTCGCCTGGCGTGGCATTGTTGAACATCCAGGCCAGGGAGCCGCCCAGCGGATTCAGGCTGGACAGCGCTGGATGATAATTCCAGGTCCCTTCCGTCATTCTTTGGACGTAGTGATTCACCGGAGCGAATTCGGCGAAGCGCTGGTGCCGCGCCGGATTCACCGGGGGCGTCAGGGTGGCCGGATTGACCGGCTGTGCCGCCGGCGGGATGTACACCGGCTGCGTAAACAGCGGCACCGGTGGACTGGGCGGCTCGTTCCCTGGCGTCGACATGCCCGACGTCCTCATCTGCGCTTGTGCCAGCCGCGGGAGCAGTGCGCCGCCAAAGATCGCCGGTGTCGCTGCGATTGCGGCGGCGCCGGCCTTGAGCAGGTCTCTTCTCTTGTTCGTGGTCATTAATCCTCAACTCCCGTCGAATTCATTGGATCGGCTGCGTGCGGAGGGGACGTCACAATCAATCCGTACTTGCCGGCGTGCCCGCATGCTGCTACTTGATGCCCCGTTTGCCTGCGTCGTGCTTTCCCCGGCGCCAATTAACCGCATCCCTTCCTGCCATGTCTGTAACCGTGGTCACCGTTGGTTCCGGGCGCGCCGTGTCTGTAACCGTGGTTACCGAAGGCTCGGGGCGCGGCCAAAATTCCCCGTCCGGGATCGCGCCCGGGAAGCGGCCAGAGTCTGTAATCGTTGTTACATACCATCGTTCCGGTCAGGCGTACTCTGAGCGGGACCGTCTGGAGTGCTCCCCATGATTACATCGTCTCGCACACTACGATTCGCAAATGCTTCCCGTTTCCGCCGCGCGACGCTGCGGGCAGTCATGGCTACGGTGCTGGCGCTATTTTCCGTGGCCGCCGCACAGGCCGGCGAGTACGTGGCCTATCCAGGAATCTATCCGGTCCGGGTGATGGCCGTTGAATCAGCGTCACGGATCGTGGTCGAGGTTCCGGTGTGGACCGGATTCACGCGCGTGTTCACCATCACCATCCCCGGCGTGGCGGTCCCGCGGGACTTCAGCGGGGCCCCCCAATGCGAGCGCGATCTGGCGATACGGGCAAAGAAGTTCACCGAATCCTTTCTGGCGCATCCGGCCAAGGTCCAGGTTCGCGACATCCGGATGCAGGATTCTGCCGATGAGGACGCCGTAGCGGCCATGCAGACCGATGCCGGCAGTCTGGCCGATGCGCTGCGCAAGCGGGGATTCGCCCGCCCCATCGGCGAGAGTGCCGCCACACCCTGGTGCAAGGCGAAGTGATACGGTCGCGCGCCAACCATCCACTCCATGAGGAGCTCCAATGGGCAGCTTGAGCGTCTGGCACTGGGTGATCGTGCTCGTAATCGTGGTCTTGGTATTCGGGACGAAGCGCCTGGGAAATATCGGCAAGGATGTCGGCGAGGCGGTGAAAGGATTCAAGAGCGGAATGAAGGACGACGACAAGCCGTCCGCGCAATTGTCCGATGAGCAGCGCCGTAGCGCCGAGTCGAAGGCCGCGGGCGACGGAATCGAGCGAGACGAAGAACTGACGCCGCGCTCACCGTAGCCGGCGCCGATGTTCGACCTCGCCTTTTCCGAACTGTTGGTCATCGCGATCGTAGCCCTGATCGTGCTCGGGCCCGAGCGGCTGCCCAAGGTGGGGCGCTTTGCCGGCCTGTGGATACGGCGCGCGCGCGCCCAGTGGCAATCAGTCAAATCCGAGTTCGAAACCGAGCTGGCCGATGATGAGCTCAAGCGCAGCTTGCGCAAGGCCCGCGACGATTTGGCCAGCGCGCGTGACGGCGTAGTGCAGGGCCGCGCTGAGATGCAACGCGAGTTTGCCGAGATAGCTTCGTTCGCTCGCGCCGCGGACGAGTCTCCGGCGCTGGCTGGGCCGGCACTGCCAGAGCGCGCCGGCGGCGGCGACCCGGCGATTGCTGACGTCGCGAGCGAACACAATGCTCGGCGCTGAGCGCACCGCGCCGGAAGCCATGGCACTGGCGGCCGAATCGCGGCTCATGGACCACCTGATCGAGCTGCGCTCGCGCTTGCTGCGGGCGGTTGCCGGGCTGCTGGTTGCGTTCGTCGTGCTGTTGCCTTTCGCCAACAAGCTCTACGCCTGGCTGGCGCAGCCGCTACTGGCCAAACTGCCGGCCGGCGGTCAGGTGATCGCCATCGGCGTGACATCGCCCTTCTTCGCGCCGGTCAAGCTGGCTTTCTTCGCCGCCGTAATGGTCGCCGTGCCGTGGTTGCTGTACCAGGCCTGGGCCTTCGTTGCGCCAGGCCTGTACCTGCGCGAGCGAAAGTTGGCGTTGCCGCTGTTGGCGTCGGCGGTGACGCTGTTCTATGCCGGCTGTGCGTTTGCGTACTTTCTCGTTTTGCCGCTGGTGTTCGGTTTCCTGACCAAGGTCACGCCCCAGGGTGTGGCGATGATGACCGATATCCAGGCCTATCTCGATTTTGTGCTGGTTATCTTCCTGGCCTTCGGCACCAGCTTCGAGCTGCCGGTAGCGCTGGTCATCCTGGCCCTGCTGGGCTGGGTGACGCCGAAACAACTGCGGGAATCGCGTGGCTACGCGATCGTCGGTGTGTTTGTGCTGGCGGCGGTGATCACACCGCCCGATGTCGTTTCGCAGCTCATGCTCGCGATCCCGATGTGCCTGCTGTACGAGGTCGGCATCGTCGCCGCCAGCTGGGTGACGCCACGCGATCGCAAGCCTGGCACTGAAGCAAGTGGAGAACAAGCATGAGTACTGCACTGCCGCCGACGAGTCACAGCGGCCTGGACATGCTGCAGGTCGTGCTGCAATCCAGCTTTCCCGTGCAGGCAATCATGGTCCTGCTGGTCGCCGCATCGATCGTTTCCTGGGCAATTATTTTTCGAAAGCGCGTTCTCATCGCGCGGGCACAGCGGGAGGCCCGGCTGTTCGAGGAGCGATTTCTGGCCGCCGGCGAACTGACCGAACTCTTTGATGGAGCGACGCGTGAAGGCAGGCAGATCGGCGGCATGGAAGCCATGTTCGAGGCTGGTTACCGTGAGTTCAATCTTCGACGCAAGCGCCAGAGCGCCGATTCCCGCCTGCATCTTGAGAATGCGCGGCGAGCGATGCGCGCGGCAGGCTCCCGCGAAATAGACGACCTGGAGCACAGTCTCGAGGTTCTTGCCAACATCGGCTCCACCGCGCCGTACGTCGGCCTGGTTGGCACCGTCTTCGGCATCATGCTGACGATGCATGGCCTGCTCTCGAGCGAAACGCAAGCCGGCATCAAGGACGTGGCGCCTGGAATTTCCGAAGCGCTGCTGGCAACGGCCATGGGGCTGTTCGTGGCGATTCCCGCGGTGTGGGCCTACAACCGTTTCATTCACGGCGTGGAGCGACTGGCGGCCCGATACGACACGTTTGCCGATGAGTTCTCGTCGCTCCTGCAGCAACAGATGCATCCGGATGATTGACTTGCCCGCTGTGGCCGGCCGATAGGAATTTGTCATGACCGCATTGTCGATACGTCGTGATCGCAGACGAAGGATCAAGGCTGAAATCAACGTTGTGCCGTACATCGACGTGATGCTGGTACTGCTGGTCGTTTTCATGGTCACCGCGCCACTGCTGACGCTGGGCGTCGATGTCGACCTGCCCCAGTCCGACGCGCGTTCGGTGGCTGCGAAGGAAGTTCCAACAGTGGTCAGCGTGCATGCCGACGGCACACTGGCGATCGCGGTCGGGTCCGGCAAGGCCGAGACCGTAACGCCGGCTGTGCTCGAGGCGCGCGTCGTCGCCATCGTCAAACAGGACCGGCAAGCGTCCGTGTTCGTTGCCGGTAGTGGCGAGGGCAGGTACCAGGAGGTCATGGACGTGATGGCGCTGCTGCAACGCGCCAACGTCAAACGGATCGGGCTGATAAGCCAGCCCAAGCGGGCCGATGGCCGATGAGTCACCGGCAGCGCGATACGGCCGATGTCATCCTGCCCCGCAAGCGCCCGGGGAGAGGGTCGTCCTTCGCCAACACGGCGCCGGCCGTCGGTTTGACGTTACTCCTACACGGAGCGTTGTTCGGGCTGTTGATTTGGCTGGGCTCGGTTCCTGGCACCCCGGGGCAAGCTGCGGTTTCGCCCATCGAGGCCAAACTGATTGACCCCGATTCACTGCCATCCGCCATGCGGCAGGCACTGCATCTGTCGCCGGAACCGCCGCCGCTCGTGCAGGAGGATATTCCCTGGCCCGACATCGACGACTTCCTGGCCTTCGAGTTTGATGCGATGACTCTCCAAGCCGCCAGCGCTACGGAGACTTCCGGCAGCGGTATGCCACCCTTGGCCGACGACCGCAGGCAGCGTGTGCTGGCCATGCACAGAATCAGCCGCGTTGAGCAGCCCATTGAACAGCCCGCCTACGTCCGGGCTAACAACGCCGTGGGCGCCGGCGCGCAAACGGGCGCGATGGTCCGATTGATCCGCCCGCGGACGACCGACCACCCGGATGAGGCGCTACTCGCCCGCTATGAGGCAGAACTCCAGAAAGCAATATTGGCCAACTGGATCAGCCCGGACGCGGTGTCGGCCGGCCAGCCGTGTCGAATCATCGTCGAGCAGCGGCCGGGCGGCGAAGTGGTCGACGTGCAGGTCGATGAAATGTGCCCCTTTGAATACATGGGACGGCGCGCAATTCAGGCCGCCGTCCTGAAGTCGCAGCCGCTGCCCTACGCCGGTTTCGAGGCTGTGTTCAGCCCGTCGCTGGCGCTTGATTTCGAGATGGTGTTCGCTGGCGTGCGCCCGTGACCAATCCATTGGAGCTTCAATTGTGCACATGAATTTCCGGAACAATTTCCGCGTGCTCTGCGTTGCCTTCGTTTTGGCGCCTTGCCTTGCGGCCGCCCACCACGGACAGGACTTCCTGCTGGTCGAAAGCCCTGCCGTGCCGCACCCTGGCAGCGCCTACCTGATTGCCAACGCCCAAGCAGCGATCTCCGACGACGCGGAGGAGCAGGCAAGTTTCGAACCCGCGCTACTGTTCGGAGTGACCCCGCGTATCGCTTTCGAACTGCACGCGCATAGCGAGAAGCTTGAAGGTGAGAGTTGGGCCTACGAGGCGACCGCCCCTTCGATACACCTGCTGCTGACCGATCCGGAGAACGAAGCCGGACCCAAGGTCGGCATGAGCGCCGAATTCGAATTCGCCTCCGAAGCTGGCGCGCCGGACAACAGCGAAGTTCGCCTGTCTGTCGAGAATGACAGAGGGCAGAACAAATGGGCTGGCAACCTGATCGCCAGCAGGGAACAGGGCGGTTCAACCGAGCTTGGCGTTGCGCTGGGATTTCGCCACCAGATCCGCGCTGGATTTGCGCTGGGAGCCGAAGGTCAGGGCAGTTTCGAACACGCGCAGGGAGCTCAGCTGTTGGCCACGACGTACTTCGAGAAGGAAGCGTTCGGCACCTTCAAGATCGGCCTTGGCGGGCAGAGAATCCAGGACGGCGCCTTCGAACCGGCGATACATCTCGGGCTGGTGCTGCGCGTGCATTGAGATTGTGGCCGCCGCGCAGTTCATATGTTGGCGGGCGTTGAAGCGGTCGACGAGCTGCGTCGCCGTCGCTATCGCGCTCCAAGGCGGATCCGGTAATTACTCTTGGCATACGGATTGAGACTTGCAATCCCCAATCGCCGGCCGACCTTTTGCGGCATCATTGGCCCCATGTCGTCTCACCTGAAATGGACACCCGGCATCGGGCCCGCCCTCCTGGCCGCCCTGCTGTTCGGCGCGAGCACGCCCTTGGCCAAGTTGTTGTTGGCGGACATCCATCCAGTACTGCTCGCCGGCGTGCTCTATGCCGGCTCCGGACTGGGATTGGGCCTCTGGTTGCTGCTGCGGCGCCTGCGCCAGCGCGACGCCTCTGCCGAGGCCTCACTGGAACGGCGAGACATTCCCTGGCTGGCTGGCGCGGTGTTGTTTGGCGGTGTGCTCGGCCCCGCCTTGTTGATGTTCGGCCTGGCAGCCACGCCGGCGTCGTCGGCGTCGCTCCTGCTCAATCTCGAAAGCGTAATGACGGCAGCGTTGGCCTGGCTGGTGTTTCGCGAAAACGTGGATATCCGGATCTTCCTGGGCATGGCCGCCATCGTCGCCGGCGGCGTGCTGCTGTCATGGACGCAGGCGCCGGTGGGCCTGCCCTGGGGCGCGTTCGCAATCGCTGGCGCGTGCGCCTGTTGGGCGATCGACAATAACCTGACGCGCGTGGTGTCTGGTGGCGATCCGGTGCAGATCACCGCGATCAAGGGCGGTGTCGCCGGAGCGATCAACATCACCGTCGCGCTGACGCTTGGCTATCGCCTGCCGGGTCTTTTGCCGCTGGGCTCGGCAGCTGCAATTGGTCTGACTGGCTACGGCATCAGCCTGGTCGCCTTTGTGCTCGCGTTGCGTCACCTGGGCGCGGCGCGGACGGGCGCGTATTTCTCGACGGCGCCGTTCGTCGGCGCCGCCCTGTCATTGGCGTTACTGCGCGAGAGCCCAAGCCTGGCCTTCTGGATTGCCGGAGCGCTGATGGCGCTTGGCGTCTGGCTGCACGTCAGCGAACGGCACGAACACGAGCATAGCCACGAAGCGCTGGAACACGACCACCTCCACCACCATGACGCGCACCACGCGCATGAGCACGATTTCGGCTGGGATGGAAACGAGCCGCACGCACATCCGCATAAGCACCAACCCATCACGCACTCGCATCCGCACTATCCCGACTTGCATCACCGTCATCGGCATGATTGACGGCGAGGAGTGAATGGGCGCCAAGCTCGACGAGCCGATCAACGTCTATAAACCGGTGGCCCCCAACATCGGCATCGTCAATGGCCCGTTCGAATTCTTCACCGTGGCCGGAATCCGGATGCCGATGCCGTTCACCACGAGAATGACCGTGGTTCGACTCGATAGCGGCGACTTCCTGCTGCATTCGCCCATCGGATTCGACGACCGCTTGGCGGTAGAGCTTCAGAGCTTCGGAACCGTTCGGATCCAGTCATGACGTCCACAGCGCATCTTGCTCAGTCACGCGCGGTGTATCGATTCGAATGCCGATGAAGTTGTTCATCGGATATTTGGGCGGGACTAAGTCGGGACTATGTGTGGAACTTACGGGAGAAAACGAGCTGCAGCATGGCGATACTTGCGACCAAGCCGAATGCGACGAGCCCAAGATTGGCGCCGTAGGCCACTTTCTCACTGCCGTCGGAAAGCACCATGGACCCGTCGTACGTCGAGCGCACGACGTAAGCGAAAAGAAACCCTCCCGTCACGAACAGAGCCAGCAACGAAGGCAGCCTGATATTTCCCCGGCTCCAGACCAGCCAAAGCGCCCAGATGCCCAGGGCACTATTCGTCGAAAGTTGCCAAACCTCATGTAGTCGGGCATGCGCCGTCCACAGCGGATCGAATACGTGAGTCGCGTTGAGCTCGAGTGCCGGGACCACGGCGGCGTAGATCAGGATGCACGCAGTCGCGATGAGCTTTTCAGCGGTCGAGGCCCCGCGCTCGCTGATGGTTCTTTGACCTGCAATCACGGACGACTCCATTCTGGTATTCAAGCGATCTCGGGACGCAGCGCGTAGCTCGTCTCCGAGCAGGAGGTGAGCGACCGACATCGCTATCAGGAACAACGGGGACTCCCAACCGCCATATAGTCGTCTCAGAAGAGCAAACTTGAGTTCCTCTCGCTCAATACCTCCAGCGCTACCCATTGAATTGGTTGTGGCCGCTCACCCATCCTAGAACTTGTCCTCGGTGTTGCCTCTTGACGGTCGGACGACCGGCCCAGGCAAAGCCCGTTCTGAATCTCGGCCGGAGCATTTGACGGGAGTCAGCGCTTGGCCGGCGCAACCTTTCTGGGCTTCGCTGGCGGGGCGGCGGGCTGCGAGTCTTGCACTTTCGCTTGCATTTCACCCCGCGGATTCAATTCCGCTGCATCGACCGCATTTGCCGTCTCGTGAGTAATGCGCGACAGGCCGATGCCTTGGAGACCCAAGATCACGCCGGGGCTGAGCTTGTCCGGCGGACCCACGCCGCCGAAGCCGACCTGGAAGCTAACTGATACCTCCCAGCGACCTTCGTGTAGATTGAAGTGGCGAACGAGAATTTCGCCCAGTGTCTTCAGGGATATCGCGGGCACGCTGCCCGGACCAGTCATGTCGATATTCTCAAGCTGTTCCATACAGGCCTTCCGTTTCATAAACCATCGGCGACGACGGGACAACGCCCTCCACCACACGGGGCGTGTCTGCAATCGATATGGTGTAGCTGTGGTTGTGGGTTTCCTTGCGTTCGCCAAAGCAATACCAGCGCAGTGCCTGATTTACGCAAGAGTTGACCGTGCTGTCTTCACGTAGCGCGCGCAGAATCAGTTCTTTGTGCACATCCGGCGTCGTGCGCACCTGGAACGTGCCGCTTGCCGGCTTCTCAGGATCCTTGCCAATCTCACGGCATGTCTCAAGATAGTCCTCAACCGCAGCTTGGAACTCAGCCTGCATCAGTCGAGGAGAATCGGCGCGATAGGTGACAAGATCTGTGATGAACAGAACTCTGCCAAAGCAGTCGCCCTGCTCGAGATCGACCTCGACGGTCCCTTCGTAAGTCTTGTACTTAAGTGTTTCCATCGTCAGATGTGTCCCTTGTCCTTCAAGAATTGCACCACAGAATCGAGGCACTTTTTTCCTACGGTTGCCGGTTTGTGGGGCTCATGCAGTGCGAGCACGGCTTTCGTTTCCTGGTGAACAAACTTGCGACGAGCACCGTCGCCCTTGAGCATCCGGTAGCCCAGCCATTCAAGGAGCGCGCGCAGTTCCTCCCAGCGCAAGTCCGACGGCGTCGGCTTTGCCTGGATCCGCTCAAGGGTCTTTTGCTGCCGGGCCATGGGTGGACGAATCCTATATGGGGACGTAACTAAAAAACAGTTACAGCCGACGGACGGTCTGTTCAGCGGGCAGTTGGCATGACTTTAGTCATGCTCCGTAGGGCGAGCGGCCTTGACTCCAGCTGGGCCCAGGCGAGCCTGACTTGGTGGGCCCACCAGGACTCGAACCTGGAACCAAGGGATTCGCGATTTCCAACCGTTTCCGGATGGCGCGGACTATCTCTTCACCCTCAACTTTCGTTGGTCGGGTGCGGGACGCTCGAGCCTGTTATCAAGGGCGCTGAAGCCCTCAGGTAGTCTCTGCACCTTCCGGCGGTGTACCGCCGGCTTGGCTCAGGGTTACCACCGGCCGAACCGCTGAGGCTTCCCTGAATTCATCCCGTTCCCGTCCGACCCTTACGGATCGGCGGCACCTTTCGATGAGTCCCCTGCTCTAACCATTGAGCTATAGGCCCTGACGCGGTGGAATGATACCGCAGCCGGGCGTGAACCAAGCGCGTCGTTCAGATGGAAAGCCGAGTGTCCGGCTGGCGGGCCAGGTAGCTATGCCAACCCTGGTCGCGGATTTCGGCGCGGGCGGCCGGGTCCAGAAAATACAACTGCAGAAAACGCACGCTGCGGCCGTCGGCCAGTGCGACGCGCTGGAAATTCTCGGGCAATGCCGTGGGCGGCGCCAGCAGCACGCCGTCGAAGACACAGGACGGATCGATCGGCACCGGCGGATCGTCATGCATCAGTACGTGGCCCGCGCCCAGCCAACGACCGGTCTCGTAGTGGAATCGGGCGACGCGCTTGAGCCAGCGGAACGGCCAGTAGCCGCTCTCGTCGTGCTGCCAGTTTTTCTCGTCCAGGGACCACGAAGCCGGAAGCAGGAGCAGCAGTTCGACGTGGCTGTCGGCCGTGCTGTCTTCGGGCAATTGCATCGACTGCTCGGCCATGCCGGTGGTGGCAATGACATGGAACGCGCGCGACGCGTCGGCGGGATATGGATACAGATCGATGTGCGCGCTCGGCGAAACGATTTCGTGGAACACCCGCGGAATCGGGCCGAAATGCGTTTCGAGATGCTGGCTCACGCCGTCCATCAGCGCGCTGTCGCCATGGCTGATCACATCGGGCAGCCGCTGGCCGGGCATCGCCGCATCGCGCGGCCAGGGCAGGTGCGCCAACTCGTGGGTGTCCCAGCGACTTTCCAGCATGAGCCGCGCCTGGCGCTGCTGCTCCTTGGGCATGCGCGGCATCATCGCGCGCAAGGTGAAATTGCCCTGCATGCGGCCGTGGCTCATGAAGGTCCAGTCGGACAGCTGCTGCAGGTTGCCGCGCCAGTGATCGCCGAGGCGGTAGGGAACGGACCGGGGCTCATTGCCGATGACGCCCTCGAATCCCGAGTCATTGACACTGACATCGACCAGCCAGATGTGTTCGGTCACGCCCTCGTGGGTGATGCCGGCCTTGATGCCGAAATTCTCGTCGCCCGGTTGCGGATTGCGCAGGCGCTCGACGAAGAAATGAAAATTCTCGCGCGCCCGGCCGATGGCCTTCTCCATGTCGCGGTCGCCGGTGCGCACCTGGCTGACCCCGCCCTCGTCGACCTCGATCATGTTGCGACGGCGCCACCAGACGAACAGGCCAAGCAGCACCAAGGCGAGCAGTACGGTGGCCATGCGCAGGTCCGTTTCGGGAGTCAGCGCATCTCAGCAGAGCTGCCGGCAAAAGAAAAGGCCTCCGGGCACGAGCTCCAGTGTCGATGCGGCTGGCGCTCGCTACCGCCTATGTGCACGCGGCGAGCACCTTCGCTTCGCGATTGGCGCGCAATTGCGCATCGATGCCCTGGCGATCTATCTGTATCCAGTATTCGACGATGCGGCCCTCGGCGACGCGATAGACGGCGCTGGCCAGCTCGACGACCTTGCGCCGCGTCGGCGTGTAATCACCGACTGCACCGACATGGCAACCGGATTGGCGCCAACGCGCGTACACGCGGTCGCCTTCGGCGATCAGCTCCGTCACTTCAAAATCAAAGTTGCCGTAGGTTTGCTTAAACTCGCCGACGTGTTGCTCATAGTCGGCCGGCGTACGCAGCACCTCGGCCGGCGCCTCGGCGTTGAGCTGGTGCGCGATGACTTGCGCCGCCAGGTAGTCTGCGGCGCGCTCGGGATGCGCACCGGCGCGCACGTCCTGCAGGAATCCCTGCACGACCGCCTTCGGCGTCGCGGCGGGCGGGGACCCTGCCAGTTTCGCCTCCGCCTGCACCATCGCCACCGACATGTAACCGCCAAGGAACAACAGACCTTTGCAGAAATTCATTAGCGCTCTCCGATTCGTTGGGGGCGGCGGAAATGCCGCGCCTTGAGTGTGCTAAAAGGTAGTCCTGTTGAAACGACCGGAAAAGCGACATTTCCACAAACCTGCCTTGAATATTTCTCATGACAAGACTCCCGCTAACCGCGCTTGAAAGCTTTGTCCTGGCGGCCCGCCTGGGCAATCTTTCCCACGCCGCCACCCGGCTCAATCTCACCGTCAGCGCACTCAGTCACCAGATACGCGGGCTCGAGCAGCGACTTGGACAGCGCGTGTTTATTCGCGGCTCGCGCGGCGTCACGCTGACGCCGGAAGGCGAGCGACTGCTGGCCGCGGTCGAGGCGCCGCTGCAAACGATCGAACACAGCATGCGTCGGAGCACTGCGCCCGCTGATGATGTCTTGTCGATCAGCCTGATGCCTTCAGTCGCCTCCAGCTGGCTGGTGCCGCGCCTGCCGGACTTCGTCGCCCGCCATCCGGAAATCCAGATCAATCTGCAGTCGAGCACGGCGCTGACCGACTTCAATGCGGAAGCAGTCGACGTGGCGCTGCGTTTTGGCGCGGGCGCCTGGAGCGGCCTGCAATCGGAACACTTGTTCGATGAATGGCTGACGCCGGTGGCCAGCCCCGACTTGATCCGCAAGCTCGGACGCGAACGCCTGCGCGACCTGGCGCAGGCGCCCTTGCTGGGCGATCCTGGCGACCGCTGGACGGCCTGGTTCGCGCGCTTCGGCGGTCAGGCGCCAAGGCGCTTCGTGGCGAATTTCAGCGATTCGGAAACGCTGCATCGGGCCGCGGTAGAAGGACTCGGCATTGCGCTCGGTCGCATGACCATGGCGCGGCCGCTGATCGAAGCGGGCCGCCTGAAGACACTGACCCGGCAGCGGCTGCGCGCGGAGTACGCGCATTACCTGGTTTATCCGCCCCGCTCCGGGCAACGTCCGAGTGTGCAGGCATTCCGCACCTGGCTGCATGAGCAGGCACGCGAGTATGCGGGCGCCGCCTCGAGCAGAGCCTAGCCGCGTGGCGCGCTTGATTCAGTTCGATCGCGTGGCGCGTGAACGTGGAGGATTTTGACCATCAAGAAAAAGCCCCGCGGAGCGGGGCTTTTTAACTTGGAGCTATCGCGGCTGGTTTCTAACAGACGAATGTCTGGTCAGCCGCGAAGCACATGGATGTGCGAGTGCCGCGAGAGGCAGGATGCCGAAGCGGCCTCCCACAGGACGCTGATTACTCGAGGTCGAGGAAGGAGCGGAGGGTTTCGGAGCGGCTGGGGTGGCGCAGTTTGCGCAGGGCCTTGGCTTCGATCTGGCGGATGCGCTCGCGGGTGACGTCGAATTGCTTGCCGACTTCTTCCAGCGTGTGGTCGGTGTTCATGTCGATGCCGAAGCGCATGCGCAACACTTTCGCTTCCCGCGGGGTCAGGCCGGCGAGCACGTCGCTGACGGTTTCGCGCAGGCCGATATTGGTCGCGGTTTCGATCGGCGATTCGACATTGGTGTCTTCGATGAAGTCGCCGAGATGGGAATCCTCGTCGTCGCCGATCGGCGTTTCCATCGAGATCGGTTCCTTGGCGATCTTGAGCACCTTGCGGATCTTGTCCTCGGGCATCTCCATCTTCTTCGCCAATTCCTCCGGCGTCGGCTCGCGGCCCATTTCCTGCAGCATCTGCCGGGAAATGCGGTTGAGCTTGTTGATGGTCTCAATCATGTGCACCGGGATGCGGATGGTGCGCGCCTGGTCGGCAATGGAACGGGTGATCGCCTGGCGGATCCACCAGGTGGCGTAGGTCGAGAACTTGTAACCACGGCGGTATTCGAACTTGTCGACCGCCTTCATCAGGCCGATGTTGCCTTCCTGGATCAAGTCGAGGAATTGCAGGCCGCGGTTGGTGTATTTCTTGGCGATGGAAATGACCAGGCGCAGGTTGGCCTCGACCATTTCCTTCTTGGCCTTGCGGGCTTTCGCTTCGCCGTAGGCCATGGCACGGTTGATTTCCTTGATGTCGCCGAGCGACAGGAACAAGGCCTTCTCGATGCCGATCAGTTTTTCCTGTTCGCCGACGATCTCGTCCTTGAACTCGCGCACGCCGGACGACCACTTCTGCTTGCGACGGATGACTTCGTCGGCCCAGGTGACATTGGTCTCGTTGCCCGGCCAGGCGCGCAGGAAATCCTTGCGCGGCATCTTGGCGTTGCGGGTGGCGATATCCAGGATGCGACGCTCGTGGTCCTTGATCGAATTGACCACCTCGCGCAGCTTGCGCAGGAAGGCGTCGATCTGTACCAGCGGCAGCTTCAGGCGCAGGAATTCCGCCGCCATCTCTTCGCGCAGCTTCAACGTTTTCTTGTCGGACGAACCGTACTTGGCATGCGTCTTCTGGAACTTGCCGTACAGGGTCTTCAACACTTCCATGCGCCGGGCGACTTCGGCCGGATCCGGACCGGTGTCGACGGCGGCGACTTCTTCGCCATCCTCGCCTTCAACGGCCTCGACTTCGATCTCGATCGATTCGTCGATGATCACTTCCGGGATTTCTTCGACCGGCGGCTCCAGGTCCAGGAAGCCGGTGACGACTTCGGCCAGGCGCTTCTTGCCTTCGATGTGCTGGTCGTAATCTTCGACCAACAGGTGTATCGACCAAGGAAAACTGGCCAGAGAAGAATGAACCTGATTGAGTCCCTCTTCGATGCGTTTCGCGATGGCGATTTCGCCTTCGCGGGTCAGCAGCTCGACCGTGCCCATCTCGCGCATGTACATGCGCACGGGATCGGTGGTGCGGCCGCCTTCGGTATCGAGCGCGGTCAGCGCAGCGGCGGCTTCTTCGGCAGCAACAGTATCGTCTTCGGTGCGCGTCGGCGTAGCGTCGGAAAGCAACAGCGTTTCGGCATCCGGCGCAATTTCATGCACCTCGATACCCATGCCGTTGATCATGCCGATGATGTCTTCGATCTGCTCCGGATCGACGATGTCGTCGGGCAGGTGATCGTTGACCTCGGCATAGGTCAGGTAACCCTGCTCCAGGCCTTTGCTGATCAGCAGCTTGATTTCGTTCTGTTGCGCCGGGCGATCTGTGGCCATGGAATCTGCCGAAAGGAAAGGGGGATCAAAGGAACCACATAGTATATAGGCCCGCGCAGTAAGAGTCCATGCGCTTGATTTATAAGGCTTTCATGTGGGGTCAGCTGGCCAGTCGGAAAGTTACCGGGCCGTCGTTGCAGAGCCTGACCATCATATGGGCCCCGAAGCGCCCGGATTCAACCCGGGCGTGGCGCTCGCGGCAGATCGCCAGCAGACGGTCGAACCAGAGGCGGCCGGCTTGCGGCGTGGCCGCCGAGGTAAAACTTGGGCGCATGCCCTTGTTGGTGTCGGCGGCCAGGGTGAACTGACTGACCAGCAACAGCCCGCCGCCGGTGTCGGCCAACGACAGGTTCATCTTGCCCTGCGCATCGGAAAATACCCGGTACCCGAGCAAACGCTCGGCCATGCGCTGCACCCGCGCCTCGTCATCGCCGGGCTCCACCGCCACCAGGGCCAGCAGCCCGGCGCCGATCTGGCCGACACATTCGCCATCGACATCGACCGCGGCTTCGCTGACCCGCTGGATAAGGGCAATCATCCGCCGCATCCTGCGTGCCCGCCGCACACTGCGTCAATCCGCCCGTGTGTGTGGGAGCGGCTTCAGCCGCGATAGCTTCCGGGCGGACCAATCGCGGCTGAAGCCGCTCCCACAGGTGGGCGGTCCTTTCGCGGCTGAAGCCGCTCCCACAGGTGGGCGGTCCTTTCGCGGCTGAAGCCGCTCCCACACTGCGATTAGACTAGGTGGATGAATGCTGCCGAACTGGTTGGGCGGGTGCTGTATGCGCTGGCCTGGATTCCCGGACACCTTCCGCTCGCCGCGCAGCGTTGGCTGGGCGCCCAGGCCGGGCGACTGAACCATGCCGGTAATCGGCGCGAGGCCAAGGTGGCGCGGCGCAACCTCGAACTGATCGCCCCGGCACTGTCGGCCGGGCAACGCGAGCAGCGGGTCGGCGAAATCCTGCGCGCCACCGGCCGCAATGCCGCCGAGACCCTGCGCGTGTGGACGCGCTCGCGGGCCGCGAACCTGGCGCTGGTGCGCGCCGTGCACGGCGACGACCTGTTCACCAGCACGCTGGCGCAGGGTCGCGGCCTGATCATCGCCGCGCCGCATTACGGCAACTGGGAGCTGCTGCTCGAATACCTTGCCTCGCGTGCGCCGTTGTCGCTGGTCTATCGCGTGCCGGAAAAAGCCTTCGGCGATGTCTTCCTGCGCCTGGCGCGCGGCGGTCCGAACGTGCACCTGGTGCCGGCGGAAACCAATGCGATGCGCCCGCTATGGCGGGCGCTGAAGGCGGGGGAAATCGTCGGCATCACGCCCGACCAGCAACCGAAGTTTGGCGGCGGCGAGTTTGCGCCGTTCTTCGGCAAGATGGCTTTGACCTTGAGCCTGATTCCGAAACTGGCCGAGCGTAGCGGCGCGCCGGTGCTGTTCGCGTTTGCCGAACCGGTCGCCGGTGGCTTCGACATCCATTTCGAAGCCGCGCCCGGAAATATCGCCAGCGCCGACCTGGTCGAAGCCACCGCGGCGATGAACCAGAGTGTCGAACGGATTGCGCGGCGTGACCTGCGGCAGTATCAGTGGACCTACAAACGTTACACATTGCGACCGCCGGGCACCGGCGAAACCAATCCCTATCATCCGGACTGCTACTGACATGAGCGAACACGACAGCGATCTGCCGACACCGGCCAGCGAATTGCCCGTGGTCGGCGAGTGGCAGGCCTTTCCAACGGACGCGGCCCAGGTAGCGATGATCAGCGGCACAATCTGGGGCTTCCTGCTCGGGCTCGGCCTCGCGCTTTTCGTCGCCACGCCCCTGCTGGTTGCCCGGGACATCATGCCGCTGTGGTCGTCGGCGCTGGTGTTGATCGGGTTCGTGCTGGCAACGACGGTCCTTGGCATCTGGATCGGCTATCGGCGCTGGCGCTTCGCCCAGTGGAAACTCGACGAGACCGGCCTGCACGCCAAGCGCGGCCACTTCTGGCGCAAGGAGATCCTGATCCCGCGTTCGCGCGTGCAACACCTGGACATCGAGCGCGGACCGATCGAGCGCCATTTCAAGCTGGCGACGCTGATCGTGCACACGGCCGGCACGCGGCAGCACGCGCTCCGGCAGCCGGGCTTCAACGACGCCGACGCGGTGGCCCTGCGCGACGCCCTGGTGCCGGCTTCGGATCGCCATGATGACGTCCTCTGACGTAGCGCCTGCGGCCGCGCCGCCGACCGGGCGCGAACAACGCCTGCATCCTTTGTCGTGGCTGTTCCTGCTGATCGGCCAACTCAAGCAATTCGCGCTGCCGCTGCTGGTGCTCCTGTTCACCGGCCGGCGCAACGACTCCGATCTGTGGGGGCTGGTCGGTGTCGTCGGTCTGCTGGCGTATTCGCTGGTGCAGTACTTCACCTACCGCTATCGCATCGAAGGCGACGGCGTGGTCATTCGCAGCGGCCTGCTGCAGCGCAGCCTGCGCCACATTCCCTTCGCCCGAATACAGAACGTGACCGTGCACCAGACGGTATTGCACCGCTTGTTCAATGTCGCCGAGGTGCGTCTGGAATCGGCTGGCGCCGCCAAGCCCGAGGGCCAGATGCGCGTGTTGCGCCTGCAAGCCGCGCACGAACTCGAGCGGCAGATTCGCGGTCGCAACACCGGCGCAACGGCCAGCGCCCTGGCAGAGGAACCCGGCGAGCTGCTGCTGGCGTTGCCGGTGGCCGAAGTGATCCGCCTGGGCCTGATCAACAACCGCGGCATGCTGGTGATCGGCGGCTTGTTTGCCGTGCTGGCGCAGGCCGGCGACAACCTGATCGGCCAGCTGTTCACCGGGCTCGGCCAATGGCTTTCCGGTCAGGCCGGCGCGCTGCAGCTTTCCATGGTGGCGATGGCTGCCGCCGCGCTGCTCCTGTTGCTATTGCTGGTGGTGGTGTTGCGCCTGCTGTCGGTGGCGATTGCGCTGCTGCAGTTCTATGGCTTCCGCCTAAGCGAGGCCGAGGGACGGCTGAGCGTCGAACGAGGATTGATGACGCGCACGCGCGGCAGTGTGCCGCGCCACCGCATTCAAGCGTTCACTTTGAGCGAGGGTGTGCTGCATCGCTTCTTTCATCGCCGCAGCCTGCGCGTCGACACGGCGGTGATGGAGGCGGCGAACGAGCGACGCTCGCTGCGCGACCTGGCGCCGATCGCCACGCCAGCGGCGATGGACGCCCTGCTCGATCGCCTGCTGCCGGAACACGCGTGGCCGATCGCCGACTGGAATCCGCTGCACCCGCGGGCCTGGCGCCGCCAGTTTTTCGCGCCCGCAGTGGCGCTGCTGATCGCCACCACCGTGCTGTTCTACTTCAAGGGCGCGATGGCGCTCGCCTTGCTGGCGGCTTTGCCCCTGCTGTACTGGCGGGCCGTCTTGTGGGCGCGACACGCAGCTTATTCGGTGGGCGAGGAACTGATTGCGTTCCGCGCCGGCTGGCTGGGCCGGCATTGGCGCTTCGCCGAGAGCAGGAAACTGCAGGCCCTGGAATTGCTCCAGTCGCCGTTCGATCGTCGCCATGGCATGGCGACCTTGCGCTTCGACACGGCGGGGGCGAGCGAGATGGAGCCAGCGCTGTCGATTCCCTACCTGCCCGAAGCGGAGGCGCGGCGACTGTATCTGCGCTTGTCGCAGAACCTGGCGCTGGCGGATCGCGCCGACGCTATTCGTTCCAGAACTGCGGTGTCAGCAACACCAGTACCGTAAAAACTTCCAGGCGCCCGAGGATCATTGCAAAGCTGCAGATCCAAAGTGGAAAGTCGTTCATGGTGTGGAAAGTGGCCGCTACGCCGCCCAGGCCCGGCCCCATATTGTTGATGCACGCGGCGACGGCGGTAAATGCGGTAAGGATATCGACGCCGCTGGCGGTCAGGGCGAGAGTCATCACCAGGTAACTGAGGATGTACAAGGTACAGAATCCCGCCACGGAGATAACCACGCTTTCCGAAACGCGCTTGCCGCCCAGCTTGACCACGAACTGTCCCTTGGGATGCACCAGCTGCTTGATCTCGCGCAGCCCCTGGCGCACGACCATCTGCACGCGCGCCACCTTGATGCCACCGGCGGTGGAACCGGCGCAGCCGCCGATAAAACCGAGCATGATCAACAGCAGCGGCGCCATGCCCGGCCAATCGCTGAAGCCGGTGGTCGCAAATCCCGTGGTGGTGATGTTGGACACCACCTGGAAAGCGCTGTGGCGCAGCGCTTCGCCAAAGCCGAAGCGGCCGCCGAGCCAGATGCTCAGGGTTACCACGGCCACCGCCAGCAGCACGATATTCAGGAAGGCGCGCGTCTCCGAATCGCTCTGGTAGTGGTCGATGGTCGCCCGCCGCCAGGCGTACCAATGCAGGCCGAAGCTGATGCCGCCAAGCAACATGAAAACGGTGGCGATGCCATCGAGCAGCGGATTGTTCCAATAACCAAAACTGGCGTCGTGGGTGGAGAAACCGCCGGTCGCCAGCGTGCCCAACGCATGGCACACGGCATCGAAAAAATTCATGCCGCCGATCCAGTACGCCAGCGCGCACAACACGTTCAGGCCCAGATACACCAGCCACAGGGCCTTGGCGGTGTCGGCGATGCGCGGCGTGAGCTTGTTGTCCTTCTGCGGGCCCGTGCTCTCGGCGCGAAACAACTGCATGCCGCCGATCTTGAGCATTGGCAGGATGGCGACGGCCAGGATCACGATGCCCATACCGCCAATGAAATGGAGCGACTGCCGGTAGAACAAGACGCTGCGCGGCAGGACATCCAGGCCGACGATCGTGGTCGCGCCGGTGGTGGTCAACCCCGAGGCGGATTCGAACACTGCCTGCGAAAAGCTCAGGTACGGGGCGGCAAGCATGAACGGAATCGCCGCCACCAGGCTGGCCAGGATCCAGATCGAGGCCACGATCAGAAAGCCGTCGCGCAGGCGTAGTTCGTACTCGGCATTGCGCACCGGGTACCACAAGGCCAGTCCGGCCGCGCCGATGAGCAGGAAGCTGTCCAGGAACGCGACGCGGCTGGCTTCGCCCAGGGCTTGGGCGATGATCAGCGGCGGCACGGTGATCAGCGAGCTCAGCCCGATGATGGCGCCGAAGATGCGCTGCATCGCTTGACGGCGCTGCCTCAACTCAGACCCCGACCTGGAACAACGCGTTGACCTGCGGCATCTGCCGTTTGTCCATCACGAACAGGATCACGTGGTCGCCCGCCTCGATCACCACATCGTGGTGGGCGATCAGGAGTTTTTCGCCCCGGACAATGCCGCCGATGGTGGTTGCCTCGGGCAGGTCCAGCTCTTCCAGCGACCGGCCGATCACCCGCGACGTACGGCGGTCGCCGCGCACCACCGCTTCGATCGCCTCGGCGGCGCCGCGGCGCAGCGAGTACACGCGCGCCGGCGCGCCTTCGCGGATATGCGCCAGCAGCGCGCTGAGCGTGACCTGTTGCGGGCTGACGGCGATGTCGATGCTGCCGCCTTCGACCAATTCGGCGTACGACGGTCGATTGATCAGCGCAACCACTCGCGGGCAGCCGAGTCGTTTGGCCAGCATGGCCGACAGGATGTTGGCTTCGTCATCGTTGGTCAGCGCCATGTACACATCGGTCTGGTCGATATTTTCTTCGCGCAGCAGGTCTTCGTCGGCGCAATCGCCGACCAGGACGATCGAGTTCAGCAGTTCTTCGGCGATGCTGCGCGCCCGCTCGCGGGAGCGCTCCAGCACTTTCACCTGGTAACGGTTTTCCAGGCTGCGCGCCAGCCTGCGGCCGATGTTGCCGCCACCGGCGATCAACAGTCGGCGCGTCGGCCGGCTATCGAGCCGGCGCAGCTCGCTCATCACCGTGGTGATATTGCGCGCATCGGCCAGGAAGAACACTTCGTCGTCGACCTGGATGACGGTCGAGCCTTCCGGCTTCACCGGGCGGCCGTTGCGAAAAATCGCCGCGACGCGGGCGTCGACATTGGCCGGCAAGTGCTGGCGCAGTTCGCGAATCTCGTGCCCGACCAGCGCGCCTTCGCGCACCGCGCGCACGCCCACCAGCTGGGCGCGGCCATTGGCGAAATCGAGCACCTGCAGCGCGCCGGGGTATTCGATCAGTCGCTCGACATGGCGGCACACCAACTGTTCGGGACTGATCGCGGCGCTGACGGAGGTGGCGATGTTCAAATATTCCGACTCGCGCAGACGCGCCACCCGGGTCGGCGTCTTGAACAGACGCTCGACCACCTGGCAGGCAATCAGGTTCACCTCATCGCTGGAGGTGACGGCAACCAGCAGGCTCGCTTCTTCGGCGCCGGCCTGCGCCAATACGCTGGGCAGCGAGGCGTGGCCAACGACGGTGCGGATATCCAGTTTTTCAGCCAGTTCGCGCAGGCGCTGATGGTCGGTGTCGACTACGGTGATGTCGTTCTTTTCCGTCGCCAGCGCTACCGCCACCGAGGAGCCCACCTGGCCCGCGCCGAGTATCAGAATCTTCATGATCACCTTGAACGGCCGTGGGGCCCGCGGATGCGACCGCTATCATAGCCGAGCGCGACACCCCTGGCTCGACCCTGGCATCGCTGGCCGTTTCGCCTGCGCTACGGCGACTGATCCTCGGCGCCGGCATCGAAACAGCGCTCGCCGATCGCCGCACGCGTCACCAGATACCAGTCGCGGCGATTGGCCGTGCCCACCCACTCGACGTCGTGGCCGACGCCGTCGAAACAAGTCGCCCTGCCCCGGGGCTGGGAAAAAAACACGCGCCTGTGCGATGCATCCTGATCCAGCCAGGCAACGGCACGCCGCAATTGCACTTCGGCCGGTTGCTTGTAGCCAAACTCTTCGGTCGGTCCGACCGCCTGCAACAAGTTCTGTTCCTTCCACGCCACCAGGCCGATGCTGACCTCGGGACCCGCGCGTTCGCGGGCATCGCGCATCAGCGCCGCAGCGGAGCTGCTGGGGTCAAGCACGGGATGCGCGACGAAGCCATAACCGCACCACATCGCCAGCAGCAGGCAGGCCATCGCGCGGGTCGCGCCGCTGCGCCTGAACCACGCTGCCGCCACTAGTCCAATGGCACCGATGGCCGCCAACATCAACCACAACCACCGCGCCTCATCGCCCAGGCCGCGTTCGACGATCAACGCCTGTACCGGTTTCAGCGGCAGCTGCAATGCGGCGATCCCCAGGCCCAACAACGACACGCCGAGCAGCACGCACAGTGCCAGCAGCGCGCGCTGGAAATTCCGCCGCTGCACCAGCGCGTCCAGGAACGGCGCCGCAGCCAACGCGACGGCGGGCAGCGCGGGCAGGATATACATGTCGCGTTTGCCCGGACTGGCGCTGAAGAAGGCCAGCACCAGCAGCGCCCACGCCAACGGCAGCCAGACGCGCGCGTCGCGGCGGCGCCAGGCATCGCGCCAGTCGCGCCATAGCCAGGCGAATGCCAACGAGAACGGCAACCAGAACAGCGCCATCACTTCGGCGAAGTACCAGGCCGGCTTGTGGTGATGCCAGGCCTCGGCATAGCGCGTGGCCGTCTGCTTGAACAACAGATTGTCCAGGTAGGCGCGATGTTCGGGATCGCCACCGGCCAGCGCGAACCACAGCATCGGCACGAGCCACAAGGCGATGGCGGCGAGGAACAGCACGGCGCCCACGCTCCAGCGCCAGCCATTGCCCGCACCCAGCGGCGCCAGACCCTGCCAGCGTCCGCGTTGCATCAGGGCGAACGGCAGCAAGGCAAACAGCGGCAGAAAACCGACGCCTTTCAGGATGACGCCGATCCCCGCGGCAATGCACGCGCCCCAGAACCAGCGCCAGTGCGGGCCGAGCAACAAGTGTCGGCACAATCCGTACAGCGCCAGGGTCGTGAACAACACCAGCGTCGGATCGATCTGCGCGCGCTTGAATTGATAGACGAACTGCAGCGATGACAGGATCGCGATCGCGGCCCAGAGGCCGGCGCGATGATTCCACAGGCGTCGGCCCAGGTCGTAGACCAGCCACAGCGTTCCGAATCCGGACAGCAGCGAGGGCAACAGGAAACTCCAGCGCCAATTGCCGATCAACCAGTGGCTGGCCGCGAGCAGCCAGAAGAATACCGGCGGTTTGTCCGGATACAGCTCGTGTCCGCGATGCGGAAACAGCCACTGGCCGCTGTCGACCATCTGCTTGGCCACCAGCACGAAACGCGGCTCGTCGGCGGGCCAGGGATCGCGCAGTCCATAGCCCGCGCCCAGAACCAGCAGCGTCAGCGCAAACAACCAGAACAGCTGTCGGCGTTGGGTAGAATCCAGGGCGGCGGGCGCGGGCATCAGTCGCTCAGCCACGCTTGGTCAGCAACGCGTAAAAGAATCCGTCCATGCCGTCTTCGCCGGGCAGACGCTGGCGACCGGCGCCGCTGGCGCGTCCGTACCTGGGGCCCGGATCCTGAGCCTCGGCGTCCGCAGCGCGCTGCAGGAACGCGGCGATCTGTTTTTCGTTCTCGGCCTTGAGAATCGAACAGGTGGCATACAACAGCCGGCCGCCGGGCTTGAGCACGGTCCACAGCGCGTCGAGCATTTGCGCCTGCTGGGCGACCAGCGCCGGCACGTCCTCGGCGCGCCGATGCCACTTCACATCCGGCTGCCGGCGGATGATGCCGGTGGCCGAGCACGGCGCGTCAAGCAGGATGGCGTCGAAACTCTGGCCATCGGCCCAGAAGGCCGGTCGCATCGCGTCGGCCGCCTTGAGCACGATGTTCGGCGACTCCAGTTGCAGGCGGTTGAGCGTGGCGCGCACCTTGCGCAGGCGTCGCTCATCGACGTCCAGGGCCAACAGCGAACCGTGTTCACCGACCGTGCGCGCCATCTGCGCGCATTTGCCGCCAGGCGCCGCGCAGGCATCGAGCACGTGCTCGTGTGGCTGCAAGTCCAGGGCCTCGACCGCAAGTTGCGCGGCACCGTCCTGGACCAGGACCGAACCTGCGCGCCATCCGGGCAAGGTGTCTGGCGGGAAGCGGGCATCGATGCGCAGTGCCTGCGCAGGAAATTCCGGCGCCACCGCCGTGCCGCCGGCGTTCTGGAACAGCTTCAGGTAGGCGTCGCGGGAAACCTGTTTGTCGTTGACGCGCAACCATAGCGGCGCCGGCAAATTGTTTTCGGCAAGGATGGCGTCGACGTCCTGCGGCCAATCTTCGGCGATCGCTTCGACCAGCCAGTCCGGGTGCGAAGTCTGCACGCCGCGATCCGTCGATGTCGGCAGTGGTTCACGCGTTGCGCGGCGCAACAAGGCGTTGATCAAGCCAACCATGGGTGTCCGGCCAAGGTCGCGCGCCGCTTCGGCCGTGGCCCCAACCGCGGCATGCGCCGAGAGCTTCAGTTCGTCGAGCTGGGCCAGGCCGCTGAGCAGCAGGCAATGCACGATGAAGTCGCGATCGCGAAGGGGCCTGGCCAGCCACTGCGACAGCACATGGTCATAGCGACGACGATGGCGCAGTACCGCGAAGCAGATGGCTTCGAACAAGGCGCGATCGCGTGGATCGGCGATCTGCGGCAGCACCTCGGCAAGCTCGGCTTTGAGTGAGCGGCCTTCGGCCAGTACGGCAACCAGGCTGCGTGCCGCCAACGCGCGCAATGCGGCGCCCGGCGCCGCGCTCATGGGAACAATCTCAGTTGCGACTTGGCATTGAGGTAGTCGGCGATGGCGATCGGCTTGCCGCCGTCGCGCTGGACGCGCAACAGGCGCAGTGCACCCTGGCCGCAAGCAATGTCCATGCCTGACTTGCTGGCAGCCAGCACCGTGCCGGGCAGCTGCCCGTGATCGAGCGGCACGGCGCGTGCGGCATGGATGCGCAAACGCTCGCCGGCAACCTGCGCCTCGCAGACCGGCCAGGGATTGAAGGCGCGCACGCGCCGCTCCAGGGCATCGGCCGGCTGGGCCCAATCCAGCCGCGCTTCGGACTTGTCCAGCTTGTTGGCATAGGTGACGCCATCGGCCGCCTGCGCCTGCGCAATCGGCCGCATGCCGGCGCGCAGCAGCTTGAGCCCGTCGCCAAGCACTTCCGCGCCGAGCAGCGCGAGGCGATCGTGCAGGCTGCCGCCGGTATCTTCATCGTTGATGGGCGTTGCCAAGGACAACAACACCGGACCGGTGTCCAGACCCTTTTCCATCTGCATCAGGCAGACGCCGCTCTTGGTATCGCCGGCCTCGATCGCGCGCTGGATCGGCGCCGCGCCGCGCCAGCGCGGCAACAGCGAGGCATGCACGTTCCAACAACCGAAACGGGGAATAGCAAGCACAGACGGGGGCAGGATCAATCCGTAGGCCACGACGATCATCAGATCCGGCGCCAGCGCGCGCAGTTGCTCGCGCGCCGCTTCTCGTTTGAAATTTTCCGGCTGGTAGGCCGGAATCCCGCGGGCGATCGCTTCGACCTTGACCGGCGACAAAGTCAGTTGCCGACCCCGCCCCGACGGCCGATCGGGTTGCGTATACACGGCAACCACTTCGCCGCGCTCGGCGGCGACGCGCAAGGCCGGCAGCGCGAATTCCGGCGTGCCGGCAAAAACGATGCGCAACGCCATCAGGCGGCGTCTTCGGAGTCTTCTTCGGCCAGCCGCCGCTGTTTGGCCAGCTTCTTCTTCACCAGTTCGCGTTTGAGCGGCGACAGGTAGTCGACGAATACTTTGCCCGCAAGATGGTCCATCTCGTGCTGGATGCACACCGCGAGCAAGCCGTCGGTGGTGATCTCGAACGGCTCGCCCTCGCGGTCGAGCGCCTTCACCGTGACGGTACTGGCGCGCTTTACGTCGGCGTAGATGCCGGGCACCGACAGGCAGCCTTCCTGGTAGACCTGGCTGCCTTCCGCGCTGAGGATCTCTGGATTGATGAAGACCATCGGCTGCGACTTGTCCTCGCTGACATCGAGCACCAGCAGGCGCTGGTGGAAGTCGACCTGGGTCGCGGCCAGGCCAATGCCCGGCGCGTCGTACATGGTCTCGAACATGTCATCGATCAACTGGCGGATGCGCTTGTCCACGCGCTCCACCGGCTTGGCCACGGTGCGCAGGCGCGGATCGGGAAACTCGATTATGGGTAGTTTGGCCATGTGATTCTGGGGGTAGCGACGCGGGCAACCGGGGTCCGGGCCCTATTGTAGCGCTGGTGCTTGCAATGTGCGCCCGGATTTGGGCTATATTGACCCTACTTGTCTTGGGGAATCAGGTGGATAGCAGCCATGCTTAAACGGCTTACTGCAGTGTTGACTGCCATGCTTCTCACCCTCGCCACCTATGCCTTCGCGGCAGAGCTGCGCGGGGACCATCCGTCCACCTACACGGTGCAGAAGGGCGATACGCTCTGGGACATCTCCGCGAAGTTCCTGGCCAAGCCCTGGCTCTGGCCGGAAATCTGGCAGGCCAACCCGCAGGTCAAGAACCCGCACCGGATCTATCCCGGCGACGTGCTCAGCCTGGTCTACGTGAACGGCCAGCCGCGGCTGACCTCCAGCGTGGAGAGCCCGCAGATTCGCACGGGCGAGGCCATCGAGACGATCCCGCTGTCCGAGATCGAGCCGTGGCTGAAGCAGCTGACCATTGTGCAGGACCCGAAGTCCTTCCCCTATGTGGTCGGGCTTGAGGAAGACCGCCTGATGTCGACGTCGGGCCAGGTCGCCTACGTCCGCGGCATGACGGGCGCCCGCCCGGGCCAGAAGGTCCAGATCGCCCGCCCGGTCAGCCTGTACGGCATGAACCGGCCGAACAAACGCGGCTTCCGCACCGGCGGCACCACGCCGCTCGATTTCCGCGCCGATCGCCTGCACGAGCACTGGACCTTCGGCAGCTGGACCAATGGCGAGGGCCGGACCGAAGCCTGGGGTGAGAAGTTCGGCTATGAAATGATGCTGCACTCGATCGGCGAAGTGACCCGGATCCAGGGCGACATCACCATCGTATTGCTGCAGACCGAAGGTCGCGACGTCCGCGTCGGCGACCGCGTGCTGCCGGTCGAGGAGCAGCCGTACTGCAATTGCTTCAGCCCGCACCCGGCTACCAGCATTGCACCCGGCGCGCAGATCCTGAACGTCGCCGACGGTCTCAAGTTCTCCGGCCCGCGCATGGTCGTGGCACTGTCGGTCGGATCCCGCGATGGCGTCGACAACGGTACGGTCTATTCGATGTGGCACGACGGGGCCATCCGTCCGGACATCGTCCGCAATCGCAACAACATCGCGGCCCACCACGACCGGATCGCCATGCCGGACGATTACCTGGGCCACCTGATGGTGTTCCGCACCTTCGACAAGGTCAGCTATGCCCTGGTCATGGATGCGATCCGCCCGGCCCGCGTCGGCGACCTGCTCAAGCATCCGGACGCCGTCGAGTAATCCCGACGCGATCGGGCGATATAGTCCTACAGCGCGGCGCCTTCGGGCGCCGCGATCATGTCGGGCATATGAAAGACGCCCGCTCCCTGTTGATCCTGCTCCGCTGCGGCGCCACCGCCACGGTCCTGCGCCGCCTGCTGGATGCCTTCGGCTCGCCGACCGCGATTCTCGCCGCCGGCGAGTCCGCCTGGCGCGCCGCGGCCCTGACCGCGGAGTGCATCGAAGCCTTGCTGCGGCCGGACGCCGCGCGTTTGCGCGCCGACCTGGATTGGCTGGACCCGGCAAACCACCACCTGATCGGTTGGCACAGCCCGGACTACCCGGCCTTGCTGCGCAGCAGCGCGCATCCGCCGGCGGCCCTGTTCGTGCGGGGCGACGCCGACCTGTTGTGGCATCCGCAAGTCGCCGTGGTCGGCAGCCGGCGACCCACCGCCGGTGGTCGCGACAATGCCCGCCAGTTTGCCCGCGCCTTCGGCCGCGCCGGGCTGGTGGTCACCAGCGGCTTGGCGGAGGGCATCGACACCGCCGCGCACCTGGGCGCCATGGAGACCTCACGCACCATCGCCGTGCTCGGCACCGGCCCGGACATTTGCTATCCGCCGGGCAATTTCCGCCTGCTGGCGGCGATTGCCGCCGAAGGCGCCGTGGTCACCGAGCACCCGCCCGGCACGCCCGGCATCCGCCAGCACTTTCCCTCCCGCAACCGCCTGATTGCCGGCCTGGCGCTGGGAACGGTGGTGGTCGAGGCCGCCCTGCGCTCGGGGGCGCTGATCACCGCGCGCATGGCCACGGACGCCGGCCGGGAGGTGTTCGCCCTGCCCGGTTCGATCCACAACCCGATGGCGCGCGGTTGCCACCGGCTGATCCGGCTGGGCGCCGGGCTGGCCGAGACCCCGGCCGAAGTCATCGAGACGCTGGCGCCGCTGGCCGAGAGCCTGGCCGGCGCGCTGCGCGGGCGCCTTGAGGCCGGCGAGGGACCGACGTCGGAAAAAAAGGAAGACAGCGACGCGCCGCCGACTGCAGGCGACCAGGAAGGACTGTGGCTGGCGCTGGCGCATGACCCGGTGAATCTGGACCAACTGTGCGAACGCACGGGATTGACGGTCGGACCCCTCTCGGCCATGCTTCTGGCCATGGAACTGGACGGGAAAATAATTGCCGAGCATGGTCGTTACAGCCGTCGTTCCTGAACTTTTCTCGGCGCACCGACGATCGGTGCAGGCGAAAGGGTGATGAAAGAAACCATACTCGACGTTCTCCTCTATCTTTTCGAAAACTACTTCTACGACGATCCCGACGCCGTTCGCGATCGCGATTCTCTCCAACATGGCCTGATCCAGGCCGGATTCAGCCCCGCCGAAATCAGCAAAGCTTTTGACTGGCTCGATGAGCTGGCCAATCAACGCCCGACCCTGGCCGAACCTCGCGCCAACGGTCCGGTGCGCGTGTTCGTGGACGCCGAACACGACCGCCTGGACCGGGAATGCCGGGGTTTCCTGATGTTCCTGGAGCAGCACGGCGTGCTCGATGCCGACCAGCGCGAGCTGGTGGTCGACCGCGCCATGGCCCTGGACCAGGAGGAAGTGGATCTCGACGACCTGAAGTGGGTTGTACTGATGGTCCTGTTCAACCAACCAGGCGCCGAAGCCGCGTTCGCCTGGATGGAAAACCAGATTTTCGGCGACGATCCCGAGCCGATTCATTAGGGCGTGGCAAAACACGCCTGCCGGCCCTCCCGGCGCCAGGCCCGATCCACCATCGCTGCACTCCGCCGTCTCGCAAATGCATGAGACGAGATCGCGCAGGCAGCCCACAGGGCCTCCCGGCGGCAGTTCACGGCGCTGGTGCTTGACAGCTCTAGCCCTTAGGGCGACTTAATAAAAAAGGGAGGCCCGCGGAATTGCGGGCTTTGCCTTCTGTGCCTCAGCCAATCCACGCTTGCGGAGCAACACCAGTTCATGGCCAAAAACCTGCTAATCGTCGAATCGCCAGCCAAGGCCAAGACGATCAACAAGTACCTGGGCAAGGATTTCCACGTCCTGGCGTCCTACGGCCACGTCCGCGATCTGGTGCCCAAGGAAGGCGCGGTCGACCCCGACAACAATTTCGCCATGCGCTACGAGCTGATCGAGAAGAACGAGAAGCACGTCGAGGCGCTGGCCAAGGCCGCCAAGGGCGCCGACGCCATTTACCTGGCCACTGACCCGGACAGAGAAGGCGAGGCGATCTCCTGGCATATCGCCGAGATCCTGAAAGAGCGCGGCTTGCTCAAGGACAAGGCGCTGCACCGCGTGGTGTTCACCGAAATCACGCCCAAGGCTATCCGCGAAGCGGTCGACCATCCGCGCAAGATCGCCGGCAACCTGGTCGATGCGCAGCAGGCGCGACGCGCGCTCGACTATCTGGTCGGCTTCAACCTGTCGCCGGTACTGTGGAAGAAGGTCCAGCGCGGGCTGTCTGCCGGCCGCGTGCAATCGCCGGCCCTGCGCATGATCGTCGAACGCGAGGAAGAGATCGAAGCCTTCGTGCCGCGCGAATACTGGTCGATGGAAGCCGAGCTCGCGCACCCGCAGCAGGCCTTCACCGCACGCCTGGTCAAGCTCGACGGGCAGAAGTTCGAACAGTTCACCATCACCGACAGCAAGTCGGCCGAGGCGGCGCGCGCGCGCCTGATCAAGGCCGCGGGCAACGCGCTGCATGTCACCGACGTCACCAGCAAGGAACGCAAGCGCCGTCCTTCGCCGCCGTTCATCACTTCCACCTTGCAGCAGGAAGCCGCGCGCAAGCTCGGCTTCACCACCAGTCGCACGATGCGCATCGCGCAGAAGCTGTATGAAGGTTTTGCGCTGGGTGAGGAAGGCACCGTCGGCCTGATCAGCTACATGCGTACCGACTCCACGCATATTTCCGAAGACGCGCTGGCCGAGTTGCGCGACGTCATCGCCCGCGACTTCGGCACCCAGGCGGTGCCGGACAAGCCGAATGTGTACAAGACCAAATCGAAGAATGCGCAGGAAGCGCATGAGGCGATTCGTCCGACCTCGGCGCTCCGGACTCCTGCGAGTGTTGCGAAGTATTTGGGCGACGACGAACGACGGCTTTATGAGCTCGTGTGGAAGAGAGCTGTAGCGTCCCAAATGGTGCCGGCAATCCTGAATACCGTCTCGGTCGAACTGGCCGCCGGCAGCGAACACAGTTTCCGCGCCAGCGGCACCACCGTGCTCGATCCGGGCTTCCTGGCCGTCTATGAAGAAGGCAAGGACAGCAAGACCAGCGAGGACGAGGACGAAGGCCGCAAGCTGCCGCCGATGAAGCTCGGGCAGAACATACCGCTGACCTCGATCCATACCGACCAGCATTTCACCGAGCCGCCGCCGCGCTTCTCCGAAGCCTCCCTGGTCAAGGCGCTCGAGGAATACGGCATCGGCCGGCCTTCGACGTACGCCAGCATCATCCAGGTATTGCTGTATCGCGATTACGTGATGCTCGACAACAAGCGCTTCCGGCCCAGCGATGTCGGCCGTGCGGTCGGTAATTTCCTGTCCAGCCATTTCATGCGTTATGTGGATTACGACTTCACCGCCAAGCTCGAGGATGAGCTCGATGCCGTCGCGCGCGGCGAGGAAGATTGGATCCCGCTGCTCGAGCAATTCTGGAAGCCGTTCAAGGCGATGATCGACGACAAGAGCGAGTCGGTCGACCGCACCGAAGCGACCGGCGCGCGACTGCTCGGCAACGACCCGGTCAGCGGCAAGCCAATCAATGCGCGGCTCGGCCGTTACGGGCCGTTCGTGCAGATCGGCACCGCCGAGGACGAGCACAAGCCGACCTTCGCCTCGCTGCGTCCCGGCCAGAGCATGCACACGATCACGCTGGAAGAAGCGCTGAAGCTATTCACCTTGCCGCGCAAGCTCGGCACGCTCGATGACAAGGACCTCACCGTCGCGATCGGCCGCTTCGGGCCGTTCGCCAAGCGTGGCGACACCTATGCGTCCCTGGGCAAGGAAGACGATCCATACACCATCAGCTTCGAGCGCGCCGCCGAGCTGATTCGCGCCCGCGAAGAATTGATCGCCAATCGCCTGATCAAGGCCTTCCCGGGCACCGAGATCCAGATCCTCAACGGCAAGTACGGCCCCTACATCACCGACGGCGAGAAGAACGGCAAGATCCCCAAGGATCGCGACCCGAAATCGCTGACCCAGGCCGAGTGCGAAGAGATCCTGCTCGCCGCGCCGGTGCGCTCGCAGCGCGGCCGCTTCGGCAAGAAGGCGCCGGCCAAGAAGGCGGCGGCGAAAAGGGCCGCGACGAAGAAAGCGGCAGCCGCCGACGGCGCAGCCAAGCCGGCCGTAAAGAAGGTTGCGGCCAGGAAGAAGGTAGCCAAGAAGGCAACCGGGAAGAAGGCGGCCGCGAAGAAGCCGGCACCGAAAGAAGCGGCAGCAACGAAGGCGCCAGCCAAGAAAGCCGCGAGCAAGAAAGCCGCCGCCAAGAAGGCCGTGGCCAAAAAATCCGCCGCGAAGAAATCCGCGATCGGCGTCCCCGCCTGAGCATAACTGTAGGAGCGGCTTCAGCCGCGATGCTTTTTCGCGGAACAGCTATCGCGGCTAAAGCCGCTCCTACACACGCGCGCCCGTCGTATCGCCAGTTCGGAAGTTCCAGATGTTGCGACTGACTGAAGTAAAGCTGCCGCTGGAGCATTCGCCGGGCGAGTTGAAGGCCGCGGTGCTGGCCAGGCTTGGCATCGCCGATCGCGCGTTGCGCGGATTCACCGTGTACAAGCGCAGCTACGACGCGCGCCGGCGCGGCGCGATCATGCTGATCTACTCGCTGGACGTCGACGCGGACGACGAGGCTGGCATCCTGCAGCGTCTGCGCGCCGATACCCATGTCGGCCCAACGCCGGACACCACTTATCGCTTTGTCGCCAAGGCTCCGGCGTCGCTGGCGCTGCGCCCCGTGGTGATCGGCACCGGTCCCTGCGGCCTGTTCGCGGGCCTGATCCTGGCGCAGATGGGTTTTCGCCCGCTTATCCTCGAACGCGGCAAGGCCGTGCGCGAGCGCACCGTCGACACCTTCGGCCTGTGGCGCAAACGCCAGCTCAATCCGGAGTCGAACGTGCAGTTCGGCGAAGGCGGCGCCGGCACGTTTTCCGACGGCAAGCTGCACAGCCAGATCAAGGATCCGCTGCACCACGGCCGCAAGGTCCTGACCGAGTTCGTCAAGGCGGGCGCGCCGGAAGAAATCCTGGTCGTGAGCAAGCCGCATATCGGGACTTACCGACTGGTGACGATGGTCGAGCACATGCGGGCGACGATCGAAGCCTTGGGCGGCGAGATCCGCTTCGGCAGCCGCGTCGACGACATCGCCATCGAACAGGGGCAGCTTCGCGGACTCACGCTCGCCAACGGCGACTTCATTCGCGCCGATCATGTCGTGCTCGCGGTGGGCCACAGCGCGCGCGACACCTTCGAGATGCTGCATGCGCGCGGCGTCTACCTGGAGGCCAAGCCATTCTCGGTCGGCTTTCGTATCGAACATCCGCAGTCGCTGATCGATCAGTGCCGCTTCGGTCCGCAGGCGGGCCACCCGCTGCTCGGCGCCGCCGATTACAAACTGGTGCACCACTGCCGCAACGGCCGCTCCGTCTACAGTTTCTGCATGTGCCCGGGCGGCACGGTGGTGGCCGCCGCTTCCGAACCCGGACGCGTGGTCACCAACGGCATGAGCCAGTATTCGCGCAACGAGCGCAATGCCAATAGCGGCATCGTGGTCGGCATCACGCCGGAAGATTACGCGCCGTACGGCACCGGCCCGCTGGCGGGTATCGCCCTGCAGCGGCATTGGGAAGCGCACGCCTACGAATTGGGAGGCAGCAATTACGACGCTCCCGGGCAACGGGTCGGCGATTTCCTGGCGCAGCGGCCGTCGACGTCATTGGGCAGCGTTTTGCCTTCCTACACGCCAGGGGTTCGCCTGGGCGACTTGAGCAACTGCCTGCCCGATTATGCGATCGACGCGATTCGCGAAGCCTTGCCGGCCTTCGATCGGCAGATCCGCGGCTTCGCGATGGCCGATGCGCTGTTGACCGGCGTGGAAACGCGCACCTCATCGCCGGTGCGGATCAAACGCGGCGACGACTGCCAGAGCCTCAACACCCGCGGCTTGTACCCCGGTGGCGAAGGCGCCGGTTACGCCGGCGGCATCCTCTCCGCCGCCGTCGACGGCATCAAACTCGCCGAAGCCGTCGCCCAAAGCATCCTCGCCAAATCCTAACCCTCCCTTGTGGGAGCGGCTTAAGCCGCGATGCTCTCAGCTTTTCGCCCTTTGACTCACCGCCCAGATCTACCGCGCGGCCGCCGGAGGTGGGCATCCTCCGCCGCGTCCACTCGAAAACATCCTGTTTTCCAGTGGCCGCCGCTCCTGCCATCCATGGCCCGCTCGGCGAAGGATGCCCACCCCCGACGTCCCTCGGTACGGATCGCCTTTGTTGCATGGAGCGACAGCCAGAGCATTGCTCGGTCGAGTTTGACACGCCGTCCAAGGGCTCTTTGCTCGTTCGAATTGAAGAGACCCGCCCACACAGAGTGGACGTCGGCCGTGCGCTGGTTCTGGGCGGTGAGTCAAAGGGCGAGAAGCTGAGAGCATCGCGGCTGAAGCCGCTCCTACAGGGGCTGGTTGCGGAGGGCGCGTTTCAGGATTTTGCCGGTGGCGGTCATGGGCATTGCGTCGACGATCTCCACGATGCGCGGGTACTTGTAGGCGGCCATGCGTTCGCGGCACCAGGCGATGATTTCGTCTTCCGTGGTTGCCTGGCCCGGCTTGAGCACGACCACGGCCTTGATCTCTTCGCCATGGACGTCGTGCGGCACCCCGATTACCGCAACCATCGCGATCGCCAGGTGGCCCATCAGCACTTCTTCCAGCTCACGCGGATACACGTTGAAGCCACCGCGGATGACCATGTCCTTGAGCCGGTCGACGACGAAAAAGTTGCCGTGGGCGTCGCGGCGGCCGATGTCGCCGGTGTGGAACCAGCCATCGCGAATGGCCTCGCGGGTTGCCTCCGGCCGCTTGTAGTAACCCTTCATCACGTTGTGCCCGCGGACGACTATCTCGCCGTCCTGCCCGTCCGGCACCGGCCGCCCCGACTCGTCGAAAATCGCCACTTCCACGCCGACGATCGGCTGCCCGACGCTGCCGGGAAGGCGCTCGGAATCCAGGTGGTTGAAGGTAGCGACCGGGCTGGTTTCCGACAGCCCGAAGCCTTCCAGGATCACGACCTCGAACTTCTCCTCGAATTGCCGCAACACCGCCACCGGCATTGCCGCGCCACCGGAAATGCCAAGCCGGAAATTGCGCGCGATGAGCTTGAGATCGTGGCGTTCGGCAGCGCCGGGCAGGTTGAGCAGGCCGATGTACATCGTCGGCACACCACAAAACACGGTAACCGCGTGCTCCTGCATGGCCTGCAACGCTGCATCCGGGTCGAAACGCGTAAGCAACACCATCGAAGCGCCGCACAACACCGCCGCGTTCATTTGCACGTTCTGGCCGAAGGTGTGGAACAAGGGCAAGGCGATCAGCTGCACATCGCGGCTGTCGAGTTTGGTGAGCGCCACGCAGACCAGCGAATTCATCGCAATGTTGGCATGCGATAGTTCCGCGCCTTTCGGCGTGCCGGTGGTGCCGGAGGTGTAAAGAATTACTGCGGTGTCGTTGGCATCGGTGAGCGCGGTATCGATGTGCGCGGACTGGTCGCGCATGAGGTCGGCGAGCGTCGCGCAACCGGCGATGCTGGCGGGCCGGGCCGGATCGCTGCCCATGAGGAAGAAGTGCTCGCAACTGTCGGTCTGCCGGAACGCCTGCCAGCCCTCCTGGCCCATCGGCAGATCGGCGCTGCCTTCGAAGCACAGCAACACGCGTGCGTTCGAATCCCGCAGGTGGTACGCAATCTCCGGTGCCTTGAGCAGGATGTTGAGCGGCACCGCCACCGCGCCCAGCTTGAGGATGCCGTAATAGGCGATCGGAAAATACGCGACGTTCGGGCAGGACAACGCGACCTTGTCGTCCGCACCGATGCCCAATGCGCGCAGGCCGTTGGCCAGTTGGCTGGCCGCCGCATCCAGTTGCGCGAAAGTCAGTCGCTGGCTGCCGGAATGGATCGCCACCTTGTCCGGGAACAAGGCGGCGTTGCGAACCAGGCTGCTTGCGATATTTATCATTGCCGCTCGTCCTTACGGCGATGTCCTGGGCGCCGGTGCGGGATCGCCCGGCTGCGGCAGCGCATCGATGCCGAGTTTGGCCTTCTCATCGGCCACCAGCTTGCGCACGTCGGCGCGCAACACCGCCGCGTCGTAGACGATGCCGTCCTTGATCGTGTAACGCACGCCGCCGACGCGGTGCGGTTTGCCGTCATCGCCCAGGCGGATGTGTCCGGTGCCGTACAACACCTTCAGGTTGGCCAGCGGATTTTCCGCCACCACGATCATGTCCGCCAATTTGCCGATCTCGATCGAGCCCAGGCGGTCCGCCGCGCCCAGGGCCTCGGCGCCGCTGAGGGTTGCGCTGCGAATCACTTCCAGCGGATGGAATCCGGCTTCGCGCAGCAGCTCCAATTCCTGGATCGTGCCGAAACCGTAGATCTGATAGATGTAACCGGCATCGCTGCCGACCGTCACCCGGCCGCCGCGATTCTTGTAGTCGTTGACGAAGGCCATCCAGCGCCGGTAATTATCGCGCCAGGCCACTTCCTGTTCGGTGCCCCAATCGTAGAAGAAGCTGCCGTGGTTGTTGCGGTTGGGCTCGAAGAAATTCCACAGGGAGGGCAGCGTGTAGCGATCGTGCCAATCGGCGCGGCGCGCGCGCATCAGGTCACGGCTGGCGTGGTAGATGGTGAAAGTCGGGTCGAGGGTGAAATCGAGCGCCAGCAATTCCTTGATCACCGCTTCGTATTTTTCGCTGCCCGGGGCCGCTGTCTGCGCCCACAGCCTGCCGGCTTCACCGAAGCGCCGGGATTCGTCCTGGTAGTTGTAATCGGCGGG
>Ga0209211_10000616_pt1 | contig 71883 bp, 59 predicted proteins | sample RifGroA2_FD_183992 | JGI IMG/M metagenome (GOLD analysis project Ga0209211, IMG submission 183992) | Groundwater microbial communities from Rifle, Colorado, USA - Groundwater A2 (SPAdes) (version 2) | ecosystem: Environmental > Aquatic > Deep subsurface > Groundwater | place: Rifle, Colorado... | reverse complement strand
TGCTTCTGCGCGTCAAAGCCCTCAACCTCATGACAACTCTTGGAATGCCCGACAGTTACATTGTTGCCTAGATCCTGGCTACGACGGGTGAAAACCGTCGCGGACAGGAATTATTCAACAAAGCCATAAGGAATTATGAATTATGGTAGCACAGGATTATGAAAGAGGAATAGCTCTAGTTTTTCGGTTTTTGATTTTGCCGTAAAGATACCCGATAAAAGCTCCTACTAAGGAACATACAATGAGGAAACCAGCTAAAGTGGCATACATAAGTGGTAATGATACATATGGATCACATATTCCTATCGCTAAACACGTCGGTTTGATCAAGAAGATGTCTTTTTGATTAAACAGGATGTAGCTATCAGTCAAAAATCCCACAACAAATCCCACCACCAACATTTTTACCCAATACGGCCAGTTTTTCCAGTTCATCGACATGTGATGTTATTCAGTCATAAGTTATAAGTTACTCAGTCTCCTTTGATGCTTCACTCTCGCTCGTTTCTGCAACAGTGAGCGCTCCATCCTTAAGTTGCTTCACGATAGCACGCAGGATTTCGCCGGAGACTTTTTTGTTCTCGCGCAAGAATTGTCGCGTAGCATCATAGCCTCGACCGAGCTTCACGCCGTCATATTCATAGGAGGTGCCGGACTTTTTCACCAGTCCCATTTTCTCGCCGAGCGCAATAAGCTCGCCTTCGCGGGAGATACCCTCATTGTACATAAGGTCGAATTCCGTTTGCTTGAATGGAGCGGCAACTTTGTTCTTGACCACTTTCACCCGAACTCGTCCTCCCATAACCTCATCGCCCTTCTTGATTTGCGCAATGCGGCGAATGTCCAAACGAACTGAAGTATAAAACTTGAGCGCTTTGCCACCAGGCGTTGTTTCCGGTGAGTTGCTAACCAAGGAACCATCGGCAAAGTAATTGTGGTTATTGGCAACGCTGATGTCAAAACGTTGCTTGCTAATACGTTGGCCATTCTGATAGGGAACACGCGGGCGAACTTCCTTAATGCGCATTGGTCGCAATAATTGACTTTGCCGTGACTGTTGAGGCTCAGATTGATGATAACGACTGCGGTACTCTTTCGGGAGCTTGTATTCCATTGGAGTTGGCACGAATGGCGCTATAAGCTCAAAGAACTTTTTAGATTCTGCAACGGAAAAATTAAGTACCTGATAGTCGCCGCACTTACGCCATTTTGGCTGGATATTGAATCTCGCAAAAATTCGGTTAATGCGGTCACGGCTTTCTGGTTGGTCGCCAAACGCGTTTGTGTAGAGTGTTGCCCTGGGACGTCGCTCATACACTTTACCCTTCCACGGGCTAGTACCGGTTTGTAGCGAGCCATCGCCACAGTACCACAATGCGACCATGCGCGGTGTTATTTGCTCCACAAGGAATTCGGGGACAATTTTTTTCTGCTTTGGGTAAAACAATCCGTGTAGGTCTCCGATACGCAGCAGATGTTTTGTTTCGACGATGGCATTGCCGCGCGCATTTTCAGTTACCATATTGCTCGTGATATCTCCAAGTTCGGCGGCCAGCCATGAAACATACGCCGACTGTTTCGGTCCGTGTTCTTCTCGAAAGTATGCTGTCTGCTCATTAAATTTCTTGATATTTCCGTCACCAAGCAGAGAACCCATAATAACTTCCTCTTGTTGGGGTGTGAGCGAAGTGTCGGTGATATGGACAGATATTTCATCACCTACTTTAAGTTCTTTTGCTTTTTTCCATCCCTTGGGCGTGTGGATTTTATGGTCACCGGTGCAAGAAAAACCGCGTCTGCCGTTACTCGTATGATTTTGGATGAAAAATTGGAGGAAATAATCAGTCTCACCGTTTATATGCCAATCAGTGATTAGTTGCGGCTCTACGCACTTCTTTTCAAAATTGTATGAAAGCACCCTAACTTTCTTCGTTTGGTTCACTAGTTTCCCAATATTTTCTTTTGTGCCATCGGCAAGCAATATTTTAGTATCGTATGAGAAGCAACCGAACATCACGCCGATTTGCATTCGGATTTGATTGATAAAGATAACAATGGTCTTTGAACGAGCGACGATGGCGGTGAGTTTGCGGAGCGCTTGCGACATAAGGCGGGCCTGCTTGCCGACATGCTGTTGCCCCATATCGCCTTCAATTTCATCTTTTGGCGTCAAGGCCGCGACCGAGTCAATCACGATGACATCAATCCGCCCGCTTCGGACCAGCGACTCAACAATTTCCAGCGCCTGCTCCCCGGTATCTGGCTGGGAAATCAAAAGCTCGTCAATTTTAACGCCAATTTTTTTTGAATACTCCGGGTCCATGGCGTGTTCGGCGTCAATGAAGGCGCAAATGCCGCCTTTCTTTTGGGCTTCGGCAATGACATGTAAAGTTAATGTTGTTTTTCCGCTGCTCTCCGGGCCAAACACCTCAATTATTCTCCCACGAGGCAATCCACCCACTCCAAGCGCCGAATCAAGGCCAATTGAACCAGTTGAGATCGCGTTAATATCCACACGCGGCTTTTCACCAAGCTTCATGATGGCGTCGTCGCCAAACTTAGTTTTGATAGCGTTTAAAGTATCTTCAATGTTTGCGCCGAGTGTCTTTGCCACTTTTTCTTTTTTTGGTTTGCCGAAGGCCATATGAATTAGCTTATAGCTTTTAGGTGTTAGCTGTTAGCTTAAAGATTGGTAATGATTTTCTTTCGATTTTTAAGTTTACCCCAAATGTGGACGACAAGACTTCCCATTATGCTGTAAAGAATTATAGTGAATATAAGTGAAAGTATTCCGACACTAGAGGGACAAGAAGGTCCGAATATGGTTGTTGGACAAGTGATGTTAAAAACGCCGACGATACTATCCTCTGTTAAAGCGAATGGAAGTATAAATAAAAAAGCAGGTATATTAGGGATAGACGGGATGAATTTTAGAGCGACTGCTGAAACAAATAAAAGACACAATAAGATTATTCCAAACACGCCTCCTTTTGCCCAATACGGCCAATTTTTCCAGTTCATGATAGGAAATGTAAAGTTAAAAAATCAAACATCAAGACTGCATAGCGCTTGTTGTCCCATTTTCCATTTTGATATTTTCATTTTGATTTAGTGGCGGTTTATACACCAGCTCCAACCTCTTCTCCACCACATGCCCGAATCGGTCTTTCGCCTCTAAGGTCATTATAGAGTAGCCCTCCTGAAGGAGCAATGACTCGTTAAAACGCCCAAGTTCATCGGTAAAGATCGGCCGTCCATTAAGTGTCAGGAAAGAGACATTATGTGCGAGTCCTCGCACAGACACGCGCGAGGTTGTGGACATTGAGCCGTTTAGAGGTTCTTCAATAATAAGTATCGGCCCTAGAAGATATTCGCGCGATTGAAGATAGGCGTAGGTGCCGAGACCGATAACAACGAAAACAATAGCAATAATACCTATAATGAGTTTTGGAGTACGTTCCATAAAACCGAAAATATCTAATTTCGAATTTCGAATTTCGAAAAATAAGAAAGAATTAGCAAGGAACAAGAAATAGATCTTCCGGTTTGTCTTGTTGAGCTTTTGATATTTTTCGATATTAGGTATTCGAGATTCGATATTTCCTTCATAGTTGTCCCGGTCCAGGCGCTCCTTCGTCTACCTGTGGCGGCGGAGCATCATGCCCCACTGCCCCGATAACGCTACGTGGTTTGGACCCGTCAGATGCCCCGATGACATTGCGTTCCTCCAGCATATCCATCAGTCGAGCTGCGCGAGAATAACCTATGCGAAGTTTCCTTTGTAGATACGAGGTCGATGCTTTGCCGGCGGCGATTACCTCTCCGCGAGCCTCTTCATAGAGGTTGTCGTCTATTTCCTCGTCGTTTAAGACACCACTTTCAAAGATAGAAGAACCGTCGCTTTCGCCATCGCTTCCAACAAGATTAAGTTCGTTAGGCACCTCGTCCTTGTACTGTTCGGTGAGATATTTCGTGACCTTCTTTACTTCAGTTTCAGAGATGAATGCCGATTGCAGACGGATAGGTTTAGACATCTCGCCGGAAAGGAAGAGCATGTCGCCGGCTCCTAGAAGTTTCTCGGCGCCGCCAGTATCCAAAATGGTGCGCGAGTCAACCTGCGAGGAAACTTGGAGCGCAATACGAGCGGGAATGTTTGCTTTGATGAGACCGGTGATAACATTCACGGACGGCCGTTGGGTTGAGAGGATAAGATGAATTCCAACGGCTCGGCTCATCTGCGCCAAGCGTACAATGGCCGCTTCAAGCTCGCGCGGATACGTCGCCATGATATCAGCGATCTCATCTATTATAATGACGATAAAAGGCAACCTCTCGGGGGTCTTTGCCGCTAACTCGCCGCTATAAGCTTCTTTCGATTGGGCTTTCTCCAGCTTTTTGTACTCCGGCTCTACTATGGTTTTGTGATATGAATGGATATCGCGCACAGACTCTGATTCAAGGATGTCATACCGACGATCCATTTCTTTGGCCGTCCACTTGAGCGCCAGAATTGCTTTCCTGGCGTCAGTGATGACAGGAGTCAGAAGGTGGGGAATCTTATTGTACAAAGTGAGTTCGACGCGCTTTGGGTCGATCAAAATGAGCTTGAGATTGTCAGGCGAATTGCGGTAGAGCAAGGAAGTCAAAATAGTGTGGAGCGTGACGGATTTTCCCGCACCGGTTGCTCCAGCGATGAGAGCGTGCGGCATCTTTGAAAGGTTCGCGAAATGGGCTTTCCCGGAGAGGTCCCGTCCGAGCGACATAAGAAGAGGCTTGTCAGAAGTGGCAAACTCGGCGCTTCCGAGCATAGTCGCAAGACCCACGGTTGCTTTAACGGTATTCGGTACCTCTATTCCGACAAGTGATTTTCCAGGAATAGGCGCCTCAATTCGGATTGGATGGGCGGCAAGCGCGAGTTCAAGTTCCCGCTGAAGCGCTACGATTTTTGAAAGCCGTACGCTCTCCGCTGGTTTTAAAGCATAGCGAGTGACTGTGGGGCCGATTGATATCTCATCCATCTCAACTTCAATGCCGAAATTTTGGAGCGTACGTTTAATAATATTGGCGTTTGCCCTGATATCTCCCACCCCCGGCTTTCCTCTGTCTGCTTCGAGGAGAGCGATTGGGGGCGGGGCATAAGTCTTCGAGCTTAGGCGCGATAGTATGAGAGAAGACACAACAGGTGATTCTCCGTTTCCGTCTCGGATGACAGATTTCTTCTCGCTTTTCTTTTCCGTATCAGCATCGTTCGATTCTTCCGTTTCCTCGTCCACGTTCTTCGTGGACGCATCTTCATAATGAGAAGGAGACGCGGCTTCCAAACCGCTTACCTTGGTTTCCCGTTTCTTTCCAAAAAGAGACCGCAGCCACAAGCCAAATGTTTCAACTGGAATCGAAGCTTCAAACATAATAAGAATCGAGATGACAAAGAAAGCGGCCAGAATGACAATTGATGTATAGACCTCAAAAAGCCGCGCGAGCGGAGAAGACAAAACTTCTCCCAGCCAGCCTCCTTCGGCAGGGAAGATGAGTTCGATTATTCCGAGTCCGGAGAGAAAAAGTACAAATGCCCCCACAGTCTTTTTCACAGGGAAAAGTCCCCGAAGCGCGCGAAGAAATCCAGCCGAAAGAAAGAATGCCAATACCGGAAGGAGATAAAAACCCACGCCAACGAAACTCACTAGCCATACATGAATTTTCTCTCCACCCCCGCCAGCTTTTCCAAAAGCCGAAAAGATGAGAATAAGTCCAATCGCGAAAAAAAATACCGCAAACACACCTTGAAGCGTTTCTTCACGAAGAAATGTGGCACTTTTTGCGTGTTTACTTTTTCGCGACATGGAAAGACACTGAACCGACACAGACAAAAAACACAAAACCGACTTGGAACTGTTCCGTGCCTATCTCTCGCGTTGCGTTGGCGAAGTTCCGTTCAGTTCCGCGGCATTCAGTAGTATAGCACGGCGCTTTTCCATTGTAGGGTGCCGTGGGCCACTGTTTCCTGGTAACAGACGCGAAGTTCGTGTACCTAACCCTACTCGGATTTTCAGAAAATACATTGGACTTTCTGCAAAGACTTTAGCTAGAGCATGTCTCAAACCACAACCCTACCTGCGAAAGCCGTGTTCTGGTTACGAAGCCTCGTCTCGGCCTCACTGTAGAGGACTACACTTCGGCCTCCGACTCGGCTTCCGACCGACGAACCCGGCTTTCTCGACTCGGGAACCACGGTTTTGGGACACGCTCTAGAGAATCAGCTTGCTTTTCGTATCCATTAGTGTCGGAACTATGAAAGAACTTGCAATTTATGTGTCCGATACGATAATGGACATATCAAACTCTCTGGACGCCTTTCTTGAGGACATTTGAAACAAAGACATCCAACGTAGTAGATATAAAGGACATAAGAGTGTGAAATAAAGGACACACTGAATCCAGCAGTAGAATCTCAGATTGCTATAACCCACAGCCAATTAAAGACAATATACCTATACGTAATTTCAAGGTTTTAGATGTTTCTTGAAAGGAAACAACCTAAAATTTCACTATTGGATGAACCCTCGTCGATATAATCAAATGGAGAGAGCTCTTAGCGTCCTTAATGTGTCCATTACAACAGACATTCTGAAGGATGACCAATACCTCCTCTTTCTGCTCAAAAAGACAGAACGCGTGGTTGCCGCTCTATACGTAGTTACCGGCTCATTTCAAGATATTGAACCATTGAAATGGAGCATTCGAGAAAGTGGAACGTTACTAATAAAGCACGTACTTTCTCTTAAGGAGCGCACGGTTGTTCACAGCCAAGATTTTCTCTCGGACACACACGCGGAAATAACACGCATACTTTCAAGCCTCGACCTAGCCCATATTGCCGACCTACTTTCTCCCATGAATTTTTCGGTACTCAAAGATGAACTTGAAGGCCTCGTTAACATTATTGAGAGCAAATGGCGCGTTTCGAATTTGCCCACCTCACAGGCTCGCACACTGCAAGAAGATTTTTTCGGAATATCCAGAAACATTTTTAGTGTTACAAAAAAAGAGAACAAGAACAACATGTTCTTGAGCAACTCTCAAGATGTGGAACAAAATAACGAAGAAACCACACCGCTTCGCGCATTGGCGGACTTCGAACGTTTCAGAAGAAGTCAAAAGGACATTAGTAAAGGACAGATTCAAACGACAGAGAATGTCCTTTACGAAAAGGCACAGGGTCCTCGCCAAAGAGCACGAGAACATAGTACCGGTATGTCCTTGAGAAATTCTTTACTAAGCTTATCAAAAACCAAGGAAGACAGGATGCAGAATATTATTGCCGTATTACGCAAGCAGGCCAGCGCCACAATTAAGGATTTCTCCGCGATGGCAACCGAATGCAGTGAAAAGACAATTCAAAGGCTTCTTATTGAAATGGTACAAAGCGGTGTCCTTAAAAGAAGCGGCAGTCGCAGGTGGAGTCGCTACTCTATAGTTTAGCAAAAGAAATAGTTATCTTTTTTGTTGTGTCCAATATGTGGTGTCGAAGATAGTCGTAGACTGTTGGTGTCTATGGCACGGTAAACCACAAATGCGCTTCATTTTTTATGCTTTTTATGCGCGCATACTTAATTTTGTGTTGGTAGATTAAGCGATGTACGGTTCCAGGTATGGGGGAGATCATGCAAACACGTTTAGTCGGGTGTGTACAAATTTAGGGCACCATCGCCAAACGGCCATACTACAAGGTTTTACGGACCCTTTGGGGGTAATCTGGGATTGTAGTGGTCAATACACGTGCTTAGTATAAGTGCGTTAGAAGAAAATGTAGTGCGATGATGCTTTGCTTTCTTAATTCCGGAAATTGAAATAGCTGTGCCACTTGTGGATAAAACATATTGCTAGATTTTTAGGTTCGCATGCCCATTTTGCGTACTATGGCTATACAGCGTAATTACTGTTTAAATGTGTTGCCTTTCGTTGACTTCGGCGTATGGCTATGCAATACTTGCTTTCGTGTGGTAAATCCTAGAAAAGACGCCTTAACAAAGGCATTTCCGCTTTTGTTTTCGGCTAATTCTTAAGTTATCCACACGTTCTGTTTTGCAGGGCTGTAAGCTACGCCGTATAATTGACCCTGATTGGTGTGCCATTTTTTGGTGGACACCATAATACCCGTCTTTCAAGAGCCGGAAGGGTTTTCAGAAAGCCAGAGGAAGAGAGAAGCACTTTGACAATAGAATACGACAGTAATAATACTTTTTCAGTATTAGTGTTAGCGTAGATTGTAACTACCGTACGGAAGATTTTGTTCCGAAGCTCCGGTCCGCTACTTAAGCGAGACAAGTATGGAGTCATCAGTCAAACAGCAAAGAATCCTTTATTCAAAACTAGACCACCCTCTTTTTTCTTTATTCTATAAGAAAGATGGTGGATTAGTGGACGCCGTCATACATCTCTTCAATTTTTTTTCAAATTATTGAGGTGTGGCGGAAAAGCAGATTGCGAAAATGCATTAGTTTTTGAGTCGAAAACTAATGTCTTCGTTTCCGAAGAAAGATGCGTTGCTCACGCGATGCATTCCAAATCGGAAAGGAAGGTTTCATCGAGTGCGGTACGCCGTACCGATGATGTTCTTTATATTAATCATACATATGACAAGTAAAACCAAAAAAAATAAAATCGTCTTGGGTGTTCTTGGTCTTATGCTTTCACTCACGCTCGTCGCGGGAGTAGGAGTACAGACCGCGAACGCCGCATTAACGACTTCTCAAGTAGATGCGATTATTTCACTTCTCACCTCGTTCGGTGCTGATACAAGTACAATCAGCAATGTGCGCGCTTCTCTTACGGGAGGCACGCCGTCTGCACCGATGACTGGGACTGGATACACCTTTACTCGTAACCTCAAACAGGGTGATACGGGTGATGATGTAAAACAGCTTCAGATGCTTCTCAACGCGGCCGCGGATACGCAAGTATCCATGTCTGGCGCTGGTTCACCTGGAAATGAAACATCAACATTTGGTCCAGCCACGAAAGCGGCTGTGGTCAAGTTCCAGAATAAATACGCGTCCGAAGTGCTTACTCCGGTTGGCCTCTCATCAGGCACTGGGTTTGTAGGAGCCGGTACGCGAGCAAAGCTAAATAGCATGGGCGGTTCGGTTGTAGTAACTCCTCCAACCACTCCTCCAACGACACCTTCGACCGAACCTCCAGTTGTAGTTCCGAGCGGACTTGGTATCGCAGTAACCAAATCGCCGGTCCAGCCATCGGCGCAACTTGCTCCGCTCAAGGCGGCTCGCATTCCATTTACAAACGTAACGTTTACAGCAGGTTCTTCCGATGTAACTGTGAATGGCCTCGTTGTAGAGAGAGTCGGGCAGTCAGTTGACGCAATCTTTGACAGCGTCATCTTGCTCGATGAGACTGGAATGCAGGTCGGTCTTTCAAAGACACTTAATTCTCAACATCAAGCAACACTCACGCAGTCATTCGTCGTGAAGGCGGGACAGACTCGCACGATGACCATTGCTGGCAATCGGCCGACTTCAAGCACGGCCGCGCACGCAGGAATGGCAGCCGGACTCTCGCTCGTTCAGGTGAACACGGGGGCAACGGTTTCTGGTTCATTCCCGATTACGGGGACTATCCAGACCATCAACGAAGGACTCACCATTGGTACCGTCACAGCCGCTCGCGGTTCTCTTGACCCGGGCACAAGCGTGACGAAGGAAGTCGGCATCACCGGATACACCTTCTCGTCAATCCGCATCACCGCGGGTTCGGCGGAAAATGTCCGACTTAAATCAGTACGATGGAATCAAACGCAATCAGCCGGCGCGTCAGACCTCGCCAACATCAAAGTATATGTTGACGGTACGGCCTACGACCCGGTTATAACTGATGCCGGACAGTACTACACCGCAAGCTTCGGTTCAGGAATTGTTCTTGAGAAGGGGTATTCAAAAGAAATCTCAATCAAGGGCGACGTAATCGGCGGTTCTGGACGCGTGGTGGACTTTGATATCGCTAAGCGAACTGATATCAACCTTTCTGGAGAACTATACGGCTATGGCATCATGCCAGACTTCGATGGCGCGGCCGCGGCCGCAGATGGCGCTGATGTTCACAACGCGGATGACTACTACTACGACGCAGCCCAACTTACGATTGACGTCGGTAGCATGAACATCTCTACGTCAAACGCCGCTCCGGCGCAGAACATCGCGATTAACACCCAGGGCCAGCCCCTCGGCGCGTTCATTGTGGATGTCAAAGGAGAGCCGATTTCGGTGGGACGTATGGCGTTCAACGTTACCTTGGGCGACAACGACGCAGATGATATTGATGACATCACGAACATCACGCTCGTTGATGCCAACGGTTCCGTTGTCGCAGGTCCGGTAGACGGAACAACGGCCGACAGCTCATATACGAGCGGTTCGGGTGAAGGTTCATTCGTCTTCTCGGATTCGGTTACCTTCCCGGTCGGTCAGAATACCTATTTCCTCAAAGGAAAGATCGGTACTGACATGAACAACAACACGACCATCACCGCTTCAACTACTCCGTCAAATGACTTTGCGACAGTGCGAGGACTCACGACAGGTAAGACAATCACCCCGGCTCCGACATCAGCTCTCACTTTTGCGGCCATGACTCTTAAGTCAGGAGCGCTTACGGTTAGCGCGCTCACACAGCCGCCGGCACAGACAGTCATCGCGGGAGGCAAACAAATCGAATTCGCGCGCTACGTCTTTGATGCTACGGCATCTGGAGAAGACATCCGCGTAACTACGGTTCCTCTCTACAACGACGCGACAACCGGCGTGGCGGCTGACCTTACGAATTGTCAGCTTCGCGACGGTACCAAGACAGGAACTTCTTACACCACTGGCTCAAATGTGAAGAATCCATCTACTCTCGCTTCAACGACCACCTTCACCTTTGACGGCACCGGACTTCTGGTCACAAAAGGCACTTCAAAGACGTTGTCCCTTACCTGCGACCTCAAGAGCGGGACTTCAGCCAATATCTACTGGTGGGGTATTGATGGGTCAGCGACCTGGACTGGTGCAACCGGTCTTGCAAGCGCTCAAACTATTGAGGAAACCATCAACGATGCCAACGGACAGAAAATGACGGCATCTTCGGGTGGTTCCTACACGGTTACCGCTGACAGCTCAAGCGCGTACGATTATCGCGCGGTGAAAGCTGGGACACTCAACGTTCCGCTCGCGGCCTTCAAATTTGAAGCCGACCTTACCGAAGAGCTCATGATTCAGAAGATTGCGCTCCAACTCGGAAACGTCGCTTCAAACTCCCCGGCTGACCTTGAGAACCGAAAAGTGACTTTGTGGGTGGACGGCGTGCAGGTCGGTGAGGCTCAATTCGGAGCCGATACCGATTATGCGACCTCATCCGCACTCACCAATGTCAAGCTCGGCAAAGGTCCTTCAGGAGTTAAGACCATTGTGGTTAAAGGCGACCTTAGGGGTCATGACGCGAACACGAACTCCGACAGCACGGCAGGAAACGGCGGATACGGCGCGTTCCTCGGAATCACCTACGACGGCAGCAACACAGGCGTCAACGGAAACTACGCGACCGGACTTGATTCTGGCGCGAACGTAACCGGCTACACCACCGACGTTACCACGAATGGCGTACGCATCTTCAAGAACGTACCGACGATTCGTGTGACCAACCTCGGCGCGAACACGCTCGTTACTGGCGACCCTGTCTACAAGTTCACCGTTACCAATCCTGACGCTTCAAGCGACATGATGCTCTACAAAGTCAGCTTCGGCATTTCCACTTCAGGTCCCGCCGGATTCAATGTACAAGACTTTGAACTCCGAGGCGGAGGTGTCCTCGCTGTCGCGGCGGTAGACGGTGTTGATGTAGAAACGTTGAATACTACTGGTATGCCGCCAGACGCAGTTGAAATAGTTTTCGGAGCCAACGAGGCTCGGAGAATCCCAGCGGGAGGCAGTAAGGAGTATGTCTTATCAGCGACGGTTGCTGGCATGGCGGCAGGAACCAATTCACTTAACGTGAAGTTCCTGAACGACACGGCATATCCTCCACTCGCATTCCTCATGGGCTCGTCAACAGGTGTCAATGTGACAAACGATGCTACTTCAACGAACAACTTCATCTGGTCACCGTTCTCAACGACATCGCCGACAACCGCAGCCACAGCCGAGAAAAACCTCGACTGGACTAACAGCTACGGTGTCCCGATCTACGACAAGAGCGGCTCGCTCCTCACTCCGACAGGCTCTGTATCAACACAGGCATCAGAGAAAGCGATCTAACTCTAGTGAAAGTTTTGTCTAGCCGATTGCTTGTGACATTCGGTTAGTACACAGCACAAACCCCCTCCGACTACGGTCGGAGGGGGTTTTGCGTTGCCCAAAGAGGAGCGGAATTTATCCCCCTTGATAAAGGGGGCGGACGCATTCTGATGCGCCGGGGGTTATCTCCCCCTTTCCTCCAGAGGCGGATCCGTCATTTGGCGGAAAGAAAGGGGGTACCCGAGTCGGCGAGGGCGGGGGTTGTGACACCCCTCCACTCGCGGACTCGTGTGCTCCCCTTGTTAGGGGAGAATCAGTCAACTCGTTTTTGCCGTTTTTGGCAAAATTAGATATACTACAGTCGCCATGACAACAAAGAAAATCGCTCTAACGCTTGGCGGAGTAGTACTCGCCGGATTCGTACTCTGGAGCATCTATAAGGGTCCACTATGGGTGAGGGGTGTACCTATAAGCACATTTCCTCCTTCAATCATACCCACCGCGACTACAAGCGATAACAGAAAGGAGGGGAAAATCGTCGGCTCTCCTGATGTGAAAATTGACTATGGCTACGCCCAAAAAGCAACCGGAACGCCTCAAAAAGCCGCTACATTAGCCACGGATAGCCCTTCGCTTAACCGTCCCATTATCATTCCGGCAAGTCTTTCTACCGCGGATGCTTCTTTGGTCAAGGAGAACATCGCCAAATTGATTGACGCTATCAAAAAAAGCCCGGAAAATGGCGCTCTATGGGCTGATTTGGGGCTTAAACGGAAGGGGATTGAGGATTATGAGGGGGCAAAGGAGGCCTATGCCTATGCACTTAAGCTTATGCCTGAGAATGCCTTGGTGGCGGACAGTCTCGGGGTTATCTATGCGGATTACCTCAAAGATTATCCGAAGGCGGAACAGCACTTTCGCTTGGCGATTACACTAGACCCATCGGCGAGTTACCTTTATCTGCGTTTGTTTGAGCTTTACCGGTACGCGATCAAGGACGACGGAAAAGCAAAAGCAATCCTAGAGGAAGGATTGCTGGCGATTCCTTGGGAGCCAAGCTTCAAAGTGCTCTTGGAAACATTGGATTACTGAACAAAAAATCTCCCTCGAGCTCAAGCTTAGGGGAGATTTTTTCTTTGGTGACATTCGCTCTATGTGGAGGCTGTAAGAGTCAGACTCTCTCCGCCGAGAGTCTGACTCTTACAGCACCAACATCTAGGTCGCTAAGTAGAGATGTGTACAGTTATCCACAGGCATACTTAACACACTCAATGTCAAAGGGGAGTATAATAGACGGTGCATTACTCCGCTTTTTCTTATGTCAAAAGAAAAAGCGTGCTCTCTTATTTTGATTTTGGAGAAACAGGAGAGGATTTATTAGAAAGTTAATTATTTAGCACCTATGCAACGATTCTTTAGCACAGAAAAAGGAAGCATGATGCGCTCTATCGCATTATCGCTCGTTTTCTCGACTCTTTTCATCGCGGTTTCTGTTGTATCCGCGACTACGATAAGCACTAGTATAACTACGGGTGGCGACCTCTCTGTTACAGGCACTTCGGCTCTCACGGGTTTGACCACAATGGTCTATGCTTCGTCAACAAGTCAATCGCTCACCGGCAATCTGCTCGTCGCTGGACGCGCTACCACCACCGGCTCAAGTGGCAACCTTGAGGTGTACGGAGGCCTAACGGTTGGCAACGCAACTGCAAACAGCCTTGCCGGCACCATTCTGCTTGCGGGATATACAACAGCGTCTGAACCAACTGGCGTCACACAGGGAACTTTTTACTACAACTCCACGAATAAAACGCTTAAGATGTTTGACGGCTCTAACTGGTTTACCGTCGGCACAACTACTGGCGGCCTTAGCTTAAATACTAATAACATTCGACTCGATGACGTGACACTTCGGAATCTTACGCTTGGTACCACAACACAGCCGAGTGCAGGTAAAGCCTTAGTAACCCTTGAAGCCACGACGACTGCGTCTATTCCGCTTTCGTTGGTTGGATTCTCTGGGCAAACTGCGCATTTGCTAGACATTCTAAATGGGACTAGCGTTGCCGGACCGAAACTTCTCTATATAAGCTCTAACGGTGGATTGTTCGCTTCAAGCACCGGGGCATTCGGGGGTACGCTTACCGTCGGCGGGGAGCTCACCGCGACGACCAGTGTCTATTTGGCAACTACTGGTGGCACCGTTGGTGTAGGAACGACGACTCCTGGAGCAACATTCTCGGTACATGGCAACGGATTGGTGTCGGGGACGCAAACCATTGGCGGCACGCTCACCGCGACATCAAGCGTATACCTCGCCACCGACGGTGGTTCAGTAGGTGTGGCAACCTCAACGCCGGGAGCGAGGTTCTCGGTGCACGGTAATGAATTGATTTCAGGAAGCTCTACCATCGGCGGCACGCTCACCGCGACATCAAGCGTATATCTCGCCACAGTAGGCGGTTCAGTCGGTGTAGCGACAACGACTCCGGGGGCGACATTCTCGGTTCACGGTAGTACATTGGTATCCGCCACTTCGACCGCAGGCGCCTTTCTCGCGAGCACCACAGGCGTTTCAACGTTCGGAAATGTCTTGACCATTGGCACGATGAACGTGGGCACGACGACAGCGGCGACTTCTACGGAGCTGATGATCAGTAAACTTAACGCGACGAGCACATTGGCGATTCATAGTGAAGGAGCGAAAGGAGGATGTATTGAGTTTCTCACTAACGGAAGCTACTTCTATCTCATCGCTACTACGACGGGTCCCGCTCAATTCGGAGCTGGCAAATGTGAATAATTTTGCCCCGCTACTTTTGAGCTAAAAAGCATTTTGCTTGTGAACACAACTCATTGCCTCACAAAATGCTTTGGCCTCGCAAAGGCACTTGAAAGTCGGTGGCTATTACAAACATGAACATAAAGTCACATTTTACAACAATCGTTTTAGTTCTCCTCGGAGGGCTAGCGCCAGCCGTCTCTTATGCCGCGTATAACGATGTTACACTCGGCTCCACCGACACAATCCTATCGGTTGGAGGCGTCAGTCTTACAGTCGCCGCTCCAAGCGCGGTACTAGAGTCAATCACAGTTGGAAGCGGGACATTCACGGCAGTTATGCCGGGCAATTCGTTTCTCCGGGTTACTTCCACCAGCCGTCGCACACTGTCAACCAGCGGCTCTCCTTCGATAACCACAACTAGTAGTTGTACGGATTCGGCTTCCACCTACACATTTGACAGTCCGGCTATTCTTTCCGCTCAAACGCTCACAGTAACGGTTGACTCTGGCACTTGTACGACGGGCGGAACAGTTGGCGGCGGTGGGGGAGGCGGCGGAGGCGGCGGCGGGGGAGGCAGCGGATACACATATGTTCCACCAACTCCAACCACTCCAGCTCTAGCGGCGACTGCGGCAGTTACGGCCACTCCGGCGGTAAAGGCTATTTCTGGTACAATTGACCGCCTGCTTACTAAAGGTATGACAAATCCTGGAGTAAAGACATTGCAACAACTTCTAAACAGCGACCCTGATACGCGCATTGCCCAGACAGGACCTGGGTCCCCGGGAAATGAGAGCGACTTTTTCGGCCCCGCGACGCTTAAATCCGTCCAGAAGTTCCAGGTGAAGTACGGCATTGCGAAAGCAGGGCAGAGCGGATACGGAAATGTCGGCCCCCTTACCCGTACAATTCTAAATTCTCTCGCAGGTAAAGCAGCCGCCCCGGCAGCCGCCCCGGCAGCCACTCCGAGCGTTTCCGCGCCATCCACTGTTCCATCTGCAGGAGCGATAGGAGCATCGCCGCTCGGCGCCATTTCCTCGCGTGCTATCAAAAAAGGCGTTACTCATTCCGAGGTGAAGATACTGCAAAAGATTCTCAACAGCGACCTTGATACCGTCATCGCCGCGACGGGTAGCGGCTCCCCAGGGAATGAGACCACATTCTTCGGTCCGGCAACTCTGAAAGCCATTAAGAAGTTCCAAGAAAAGCACGGTCTTTCTGGTCCCGGAGACGAAGGATATGGAAATGTTGGTCCAAAGACGCGAGCAAAGCTAAATGAAATCGGAAGCAAGACTGGAGGAGGAGACAAGGAGATTGAAGACGCTATGAAGCAGATCAAAGTACTCCAAGAACAGCTTAATGTGCCGTAAGCAGAACCGTAACTCATAACTGGAACAGGTAACTGGTACACATCGGTTACTTGTTTTCAGTTGCCTGATGCTTTCGTCTTTCGTCCAGTTACTTGTTACCAGTTCCAGTTGCTTGTATACTTTAGCTATGTTTCCCGTTAGAGGTCGCGTCCTGTTAGAAGTATTTCAATGCCAGCTTTGAAAGACAATATAAATGAAATTCGCAGGACTTCTAACGGAACTACCTCTAACGGGATGTTCAAACTTCTCGACCGAGCTTTCTGGAGATTCCTTTCCGGCTTCGTCCTTATTCTAATCGTAAGTTTTTCACTGCTCACCTTTTTTGGGGTGTGGCGGGAAGCGAGAGAAAATTACTCTCAGCTTATTCGGGTTTTTCAAAGAGAGCGTTGACATTTACCTCCTATTTGATATCTTGTTCGCTACAAGGTCAAAGACAGCAGACATGTTTAGCTTGCTAGCTAATTAGCTTGTTAGGAAGGATTCCTAGAAAGCTAAAAAGCTAACTATAAGTTCTGCCGAGACAACCCAAGAAGCTTCTAGGTGCAAGCTTTTAGCTTCTAGGAAATCTCCAGACCTTTTGGTCGTTTTTATTATCAGAAGACTAGAAGCTGACAGCTAGCAACTGAAAGCTATTACTGTGGCAATAAACAAACAAAAGAAAACAGAAATTATCGAAAAGCTGCGCAGTATTTTTACTAAGTCGCCCTCGATTGCGTTCGTGCGATTCAGCAAGCTCACAGTTGCGAACGCGCAAATGCTCCGAAGGAAACTTCGTGAAGCCGGAGTCGGCTACTTCGTAGCCAAGAAGACACTCATCCGAAAATCTTTGGAGGGAGGAAAGGTCGAAGGCACGCTTCCAAGTCTCGAAGGGGAAGTTGCTGTGGCTTATCTAGAAGCCGGAGACGACATAACCGCTCCAGCGCGAGAGATATTCGGTCTTGAAAAGAAACTAGAAAAAGCGACACGACTCATTGGCGGCATATTCGAAGGAAAGTTTATCGGACAAAAAGATGTACTTTCGCTCGCGTCCATTCCGTCAAGACAGACGCTACTCGCGCAATTCACCAACCTCGTTAACTCGCCGATACAGAGGTTCGTGGTTGGGTTGAGCGAGGTTGCAAAGACAAAGAAGTAATTATCCGTTAAATCAAAATTAAAAAATCAAAAATCAAAATGCAATTCAAAGATTCCAAGTCTTTCAATTTTACATTTTGCTTTTTCAATTTTTAAGTTACGCATATGGCAGACGAAACACCAGTAGAGATTCCGGCCAAATTCAAGGCACTCATTGAGCAGGTGGAAAAGATGTCAGTGATTGACCTCAACGAACTTGTAAAGACATTGGAAAAGAAATTCGGCGTGTCGGCCGCGGCAGTGGTTGCCGGGCCCGCCTCCGCAGGAGGCTCCGACGAGGCGAAGGAAGAGAAATCCACTTTCAATGTAGAGCTTACTGACGCTGGCGCGCAGAAAATCGCGGTCATCAAGGTGGTCAAGGAAGCGCTTGCAATGGGCCTTAAGGAGGCGAAAGACCTCGTTGATGCCGCCCCCAAGGTGCTGAAGGAAGGTGTGAAAAAGGATGATGCCGAGAAGCTCAAAAAGAGTATCGAGGCAGCCGGAGGGAAAGTGACACTAAAATAAGCGTTAAGCATATAGCGTATAGCGTTTAGAAAAAGAAAATCGCCCGCAGGACTCGTGTTCTCGCGGGCGGTTTGCGTAGTTATAAGGAGCGTGAGGCTGCTTTAATTTTTGTTGCTGTCCAAGCGAGACCTTCTTGGATAATTCTTGAGTATTTGCTGGGAGGATTAGCTATCTGGGCATTTCGGTGGGCGATCGTTAACAACTCAAAAAATGCTCGCACTTGTGCTTGAATTACAGCAAGGACCTCCCCTTTTGCTTTGCCAGCTATATCAGCAGCCCACCCCCGGTCTGACGAGATTTCTTGAAGAAGGTCTGTAACAGTTTTTTCCGGAGCGTCAAGTATACTGGCCAACTCTTGGGGCACTTCCCAGATAACCTTGCCAAAGAGATTACTTGTCAAGATAATCTTCATTTTTTCTAGTGTTGAGTTCTTGAGTGCGGTGAATTCTAGGGTCTATGTAAATATATTTCTTGGATTCTGTCAACTCCTAGCGCAATTTAGAAGTGGTGCTAGAATGCACTAATTCAGCGTCTAGCGTAGAGCGTTTGGCGGTTAGAAGTAAAGACATCAAGTTCTTTCTTCTTCAACTACACGCTAACCGCTAACCGCTAACCGCTATGGATATTTTAGGCAAACTATTCGGCTCCGAAAATAAGGTGAAGATAATGCGTCTTTTCTTGTTCAACCCAGATACACCTTTTACCGCCGAAGCCGTAGCGGAACGAGTCAGAAACGGACTCTTTGGAGTGCGTCAGGAACTCTCAACACTTCGGCAAATGAGGCTTATCAAAAATAGGGCATTTACCGCTAGAGTCGCGAAAAAGAAAGATAGGAAGCACAAACTCGTCCGAAAAAAAATGCCCGGTTTCATACTGAACGCCTCATTCCCATATTTACAAGAACTAAGACGACTCCTTTTGGACACAAGCCTTGTTAAGGGTGACGAGATTGTCCGCAGACTGTCATCTGCCGGCAGATTGAAACTTGTCATCATTGCCGGACTATTCATTCAGGATACAGAAAGCAGGTTGGATATCCTTGTCGTGGGAGACCACTTAAGACGCGCTTCGATAGAGCAAAAGATTAGAACAATGGAATCTGAGATCGGCAAAGAACTTCAATATGCCTCCTTCGAAACTAGCGAATTCAATTACCGTCTAGGCCTCTACGACAAACTGATACGCGACGTACTCGACTATCCGCATATTATTGTTTTGGACAAGCTTGGACTCCCTCCGCTCGAGATTGGGCGGAAACCCGCTCTGTAGAGAGCTTTTTCCATATCAAAGATATCCACAACGCAACCAATAGATATGGTATAATTTGTAAGTGGAACTTAAAGCCAAATAAGGTCGTATTAGGTTGCTTTTCCAATGTGAGGGCTTCCTACTGTTTGGTTTGCACCATTATTTATTCGCCATTAATTATTTCTTTTTCCGGTGAGTAATCTTTCCGGAGAGAGATTCTAACATTTCTATGTTTGAAACATGGAGTTCAAGCTTCAGAGATTCATTCAACAGCCTTGGGGAGGGCGTGGTTTCCTTCATACCTAATTTGATAGTCGCTGTCATTATATTTGTCGTTGGTTGGGCTGTCGGTTCTCTTTTAGGCCAGGTTGTCAATCAAATCATAAAATCGCTCAAGATAGACAATATCCTGCGAAGCGCAAAAGTTGACGAGGTGCTTCGGCGAGCCGGGTTCAATCTTGATTCCGGACGCTTTGTAGGCGCGCTCATTGAGTGGTTCGTCATTATCGTTTTTCTCGTCGCGTCGCTTGATGTGCTTGGTTTGACGCAGGTGAACGATTTCCTAAATCAGGTAGTACTTCTTTATCTTCCCCAGGTTATCGTCGCCGTACTAATTCTCTTGGTATCGGTCGTCATTGCTTCTGCGATGCAGAAAGTGGTCGTAGGCACCGCTATGGCGGCCGGAGTCAGGTCAGCGAACTTCCTAGGTTCAGTGACAAAGTGGGCGATTTGGATTTTTGCCGTCCTTATGGCGCTCTTCCAACTCGGTATCGCGGCTCCGTTCGTGCAGACGCTCTTTACCGGTTTCATTGTGGCACTCTCTCTCGCTTTCGGCCTCTCGTTCGGTCTTGGCGGCCAGCAGGCCGCGGCTGGATTCATTGAAAGGATGCGCGAAGAAATCAAGACTCACCACAAGTAAGTAGAAGCGTATAACGTATAGCGTATAGCGTTTAGAAAACACCCCGAACTTCATTCAGGGTGTTTTCTTTGGCTATCCACAGGTAATACACAAGCCTTATACATGAGTTTGACAAAAAATGTTCCATAGTTATACTTACCCTTACAAAGCAATGTCAATTCTTACCCTAATTTCACAGCGGCATACCTAAGCGCAGAGTTTTCTTGCGTATTTAAAGTACCCCGCTTTGGAAGCGGGTTTTCTGTTTCTACGGGGCTAAATGGTTTCATTTGGCCCCGCGGATACGGAAAAGAATATCTTCAGGATGAATGACACTTTGACAATTCCAACCCATCACGAAGCGCTTTTGGGTCTATTTTCTTTAGGAATAGATTCAGGGGTCTTTTAGCTTCGTAGACGGAAGTTCAAACTGGCTTGAGTAAAGTCTGTTTGAACGAACTTGAATGGGTTTTCAAGATGCCCATTCAAGAATACTCAAGATACATCGCAAGGTTATCTTGAGTCAAAACAGGTAAAAATCAAACAATGCTTCATACATATCGTGTAACGTATAGCGTATAACATGCATCGCGGAGAAAATTCTGGCGTTACACGTTTCGCGGATTGCGTTACGCGAGAAAGATTCTATGGAGCAGGATTAATTAAGTGGTTCACCATCTCCGACTTTTGTCGGAGCGGGTGTATAAGTTTCCTGATGGGAAACAAGGGCGTATGGTGGATGCCTTGGCTTAAGAAGGCGATGAAGGACGTAGCGTGGCGGCGATACGCTTCGGGGAGGTGCCGAGCAACCTTTGATCCGAAGATTTCCGAATGGGGAAACCCCTTCGCGTAAAACGCGAAGACGCGCATAGCACGGAAATCCTAAACGCTAAACTCTAAACTCTAAACAAATTCAAAATTCCAAATTCAAAATTTCGAACATCTCAGTTTGGACTTTGAGTTTTGTGGTTTGGCTTTTGCTTAGGATTTAGGATTTAGAATTTAGAGTTTCCGCGCTGTGCGCGGGCATACCCTGGGAAGTAAAACATTTCAGTACCAGGAGGAGTAGAAACCAATAAGTATTCCGTCAGTAGCGGCGAGCGAACGCGGAGAAGCCCAAACCGATGCGTAGCATCGGAAATTCCAAATCACAATTTCCAAATCACAAACAAATCACAAATTCAAAACTCAAAATCACAAACGGGGACGCTTCGTTTGAGTATTTCGGGCTTTGGATATTGGGTATTGTTTGTAATTTGGTGCTTGGGTATTGGAGATTCCGCTGCTGCGCAGCGGTGTTGTAAGGCAGTGACGTCGTATTTATACGAGGAAAGTTACAAAATTGTTTGTTAGTGGAAGTTGCTGGAAAGCGACACCCCAGAGGGTGATAGTCCCGTACACGAAAACAAACAATCTTTCTTGTTACTGTTCTTGAGTACCTCAAGACACGAATAGCTTGAGGGAATCCGCCGGAACTAACCGGCAAGGCTAAATACTTCTTAAGACCGATAGTGAACTAGTACCGTGAGGGAAAGGTGAAAAGCAGCCCGGTGAGGGCGGTGAAATAGACCTGAAACCATATGCTTACAAGGAGTCAGAGCCGTGCTTCGCACGGAAATCCTAAACTCTAAACTCTAAACTCTAAACAAATTCAAAACTCAAGATTCAAAGTTCTAAACGGGGCGATCTCGTTTGAGCTTTTGGTTTTGATATTTGGTGCTTGTTTAGGATTTAGGATTTAGGATTTAGAGTTTCCGCGCGGAGCGCGGTCATGGCGTGCCTATTGAAGAATGAGCCAACGAGTTGATGCATACTGCAAGGCTAAGCCCAAATCTGGGTGGAGCCGTAGGGAAACCGAGTGTTAATAGCGCGTATGCCGTGCTTCGCACGGAAATCCTAAACTCTAAACTCTAAACTCTAAACAAATTCAAAACTCAAGATTCAAAGTTCTAAACGGGGCGATCTCGTTTGAGCTTTTGGTTTTGATATTTGGTGCTTGTTTAGGATTTAGGATTTAGGATTTAGAGTTTCCGCGCGGAGCGCGGTCATGGCGTGCCTATTGAAGAATGAGCCAACGAGTTGATGCATACTGCAAGGCTAAGCCCAAATCTGGGTGGAGCCGTAGGGAAACCGAGTGTTAATAGCGCGTATGCCGTGCTTCGCACGGAAATCCTAAACTCTAAACTCTAAACTCTAAACAAATTCAAAACTCAAGATTCAAAGTTCTAAACGGGGCGATCTCGTTTGAGCTTTTGGTTTTGATATTTGGTGCTTGTTTAGGATTTAGGATTTAGGATTTAGAGTTTCCGCGCGGAGCGCGGTCAGTAGTATTCATCAGACCCGAAGCCAGATGAGCTTACCATGAGCAGGATGAACCAAAGAGAAATCTTTGGGGAGGTCCGAACGCTAGAGCTGTGCAATACTCTGCGATGACTTGTGGTAAGGAGTGATAAGCTAATCGAATCTGGTAATAGCTGGTTCTCTCCGAAATAGCTTTAGGGCTAGCGTCGTGCGTTCCTTTTGGGGGTAGAGCTCTGGATGGTCTAAATAGGTCGAAAGACCGTTAGACCAATCAAACTTCGAATACCAAAAGCGCCCGCATCACGGGGAATGTGATGGGGAAACAAAAACAAAACACAGACACACACAAAAACCCAAACCCCGAATAGCAGAGCAAAGCTCGCTATGGGGCAGACAAAACACAAAACAGTCCAGACATCACAAACACTTCTTCGTTTGTGTTTTGAGGAACTGTGCTTTGTTTGGACTTTGTGTACTGTGTTTTGTGAAGTTTCCTTTATCGCGTTTCGCGCGATGCGGGTATAGCGCGGCAGTTAGACCGTGGGGGCTAAGCTCCAAAGGTCAAAAAGGGAAGAGCCTTTGATCTCCAGTTAAGGTCCCAAAATCTGCGCTCAGTACATCACAAGGAAGTGGAATCTCTTAGACAATGAGGATGTAGGCTTAGAAGCAGCCATCATTGAAAGAAAGCGTAACAGCTCACTCATCGAGAGATTCTGCACCGAAGATGATCGGGGTTAAGCGCAGTACCGAAACTGAGGGTGCCTTGTGTAGAACACAAGGAAATTCCAAATTACAATTTCCAAATCACAAACAAATCACAAATTCCAAATTCATAATTACAAACGGAGACTCTTCGTTTGAGTATTTCGGGCTTTGGATATTGGGTATTGTTTGGAATTTGGTGCTTGGGTATTGGGATTTTCTCGCGTTCTACGCGAGGCGCGGTAGGAGAGTATTCGCATCTGCAGTGAAGCCAAAGGGGTGACCCATGGTGGAGCGTTGCGAAGTAAGAATGTTGGCACAAGTAACCACAATGCGGGTGAGAAACCCGCACGCCGAAAGACTAAGGTTTCCTCCTCGATGATTGTCAGAGGAGGGTTAGTCGGGCCTAAGGGGATGGCGAAAGCCGAACCTGATGGACACATGGTTAATATTCCATGACCAAGGCGCGTTTCGATGGAGTGACGAAGTCTAGTATGTTTTGCGCATTATTGGATTTGACGTTCGGGCTTCGAAGATTATCCTTAGGTAAATCCGAGGGTATGCCTTTAATGGCGAATCGAAGGAAGAGCGAAAATGTTCGCCGCAAGGCGGATAAATGAAACAAAACAGACTTCCAAGAAAAACTTCTAAGATTAAACGCGACTTGACCGTACCGTAAACCGACACAGGTAGTCAGCTCGAGTAGAGCAAGGCGAACGAATGAGAGGTCTCCAAGGAACTCGGCAAAAAAGCGGCCGTAACTTCGGGATAAGGCCTGCCTTGTGCGAAGCACAAGGAAATTCTAATTTCTAATTTCTAATTTTCTAAAGAAATTCCAAATTCTAAATCTCAAATTCCAAACGCGTTCCGTTTTGAGTTTGTAGTTTTGAATTTTGTGCTTATTTAGGATTTAGAGTTTAGTATTTAGGATTTCCTCGCGCTTCGCGCGAGGTTGCAACAAAAGTCTGCCTGGCGACTGTTTATCAAAAACACAGCTCCCTGCGAACTCGTAAGAGGATGTATAGGGGGTGACACTTGACCAATGCCAGAAGGTCAAATAACGGCGGTGCTATGGTCGCAAGATTGTAGTGCTGACTGTTATAAGCCCTGGTGAATGTCGGCGATAACTATAGTTGACGATTGTAGTTATCTGAATAAATCTTGCTATATGCTGGAAACTCCGAGTATCCAACAGTACCGAAAGGTGAAAATCTGTTGGTGCGGCTGCCGTCGCTAAAGCTATGGCGGCCAACGGACAATCAGCAGGAAAGACTTGTGAACTTCATGAAGGGATTAGTATGAAAAAAGATAAAAATAGTAAGCTTGTTCCAATTCAGGTTCATATCGAGGACACCAGCTCAGTTCCCGGAATGCGAATTCCAATGGTGGGTTGCGTGTTGTTGAGTGGACGTATTCCTTTTGCCCAATTAAGGCAAATCGCATTGGCCTCAAGGTTGAGGCCACCACTGAAGCAATGATCTTGCTTCAGTGCAACAAGGGCGAAATCAACTTCGCCCCCTTCATGAAGTTCGCAAGAATCCTCAGAGACTAATACGCAAGACGACTTCAAATCAATGCTGGAATGAAGCCGACGATTTGAAGGCGATGATAGAGTCCGATCTTCATGGCGACATGAAGGACCTCCGCACCTGACAAAGTGTGAGAGTGATAACGTAATAAATCGTCCTAAGGTTCTCCGTCTGTCGAAAGACGGACGGAGAAGGACTAGGACGATTTACGTCAAAAATAACAAACGCTACCTAGCTGTGCGGTAACGCAAAGCATCACACGCGGCTCCAAGAGACTATACGCCGTGCTCCCCCACTTTTGATTTTTGAAGAAATCAAAAGTGGGGGATGAAGACATAGTCCTTCGTAAGGAATAGAAGAGCGCAATTCCTTAAAGATAGGGACCATCCGCCGTTGCGGATGGAAAACTTGGCTATATGCTGGAACATCCGGTGTATCCAACAGTACCGAAAGGTAACAATCTGTTGGTGCGGCCGCCGCCGCTAAAGCTATGGCGGCCAACGGACAATCAGCAGGAAAGATCCGCCTTTTGCGGAAATCCTCAACGACCATACGCCAAGGCCGCTTCGGAAGCGGCATGATATGGCCTGAACTGCATGGCGACATGCAGAGTTTGGCTCGCGCCAAACCGCCAAGCACAGTATTAATACTGTGTTCGGTCACTTCCGCTTTTGTCGCGGAATACAAGTAACAGATTGTGTCGGGTAAGTTCCGACGCGTTGAATAGTGTAACGTCTGGGCAACTGTCTCGGAGACCCGTTCGGTGAAAATACAATACCGGTGAAGATGCCGGTTACCTGCAGCTAGACGAAAAGACCCCGGAAGCTTTACTGCAACTTGGTATTGCCTGTATGTTTTTGCTGCGTAGCGTAGATGGTAGACTTTGAAGCTGGGATCTCGGTTCTAGTGGAGTCAACAATGAAACACCATTCTTTAAAAATATACATGCTAACCTTACCAGAACCCCGCAGGGGTCTGGAAATTCCAAGCACCAAGCACCAAATTCCACACACATTACAAATTCAAAATCAGAAATCACAAACGGAGATTCTTCGTTTGAATATTTCGGGCTTTGGATATTGGGTATTGTTTGTGATTTGGATATTGTGATTTTCCAGCGTCCTTCGGGGAAGCTGGTGAGAGACCGTACCTGGCGGGCAGTTTTAGTGGGGCGCTACCCTTGGGGACGCGAAATGTTCGTATCCCAAAGCCGTGGCGCCTCATGAGGAGTGATAAACCTCGCAAAAAATAAAAATAGAGGGCGTTACAAATTCAAAATGCAAAAATCAAAGTGCAAAATGACAATGCAAAATTGAAAATGTGACGGGAAATCAGCTATATGCTGGAAAATCCGAGTATGGTATGCTACTTGTATTACAAGTGATAATGCTTACCTGCGGACAATCAGCAGGGAGTTAAATTAACTATATGGGAAGTAATGAACATACTCCTCAACGAGAGAGTCAAGAAGTTGCAGACACAAGAAGAGAAATTATTGCAGATTGTACAAAGGAAGTTAGAAGTGTATTAGATCTGATTGATAATGATCTTAATGAATTGACAGAGGAAGGAAGACACGAGTTATTTGAGGAATTGAAAAAAATGCAACAATCTCTTCGAATAATACTCGCATCTGACGGTGTTCGCAGAAAAAAATAGATTTAATTTCCTCAGAGACTACACGCTGATGCTCCGCCACAAGCGGAGAAAGATATAGTCCGAACTGCATGGCGACATGCAGAGTGTGGCAGAAATGACCACATCTTCAATTCGTGTCATTCGCGTTCATTCGCGGATTGGTGTCGAGTTGTTGTAACAACATGTCTAAAGAGTAACGAAGGGGTCCATCAAGGTCAGCTAGGCGCGAATGGAAACCGTGCCGATAGTGCAATGGCATAAGCTGGCCTCACTGTAAGACGTAAGTGTCAAGCAGACGCGAAAGCGGGGCATAGTGAACCGACCATACGCATTAGATGCGGTGGAAGATTATCTGCTAAAAGCTACTCCGGGGATAACAGGCTAGTTCCGCCTAAGAGTCAATTGGGCTCCCTCAAGCGGTAACGCTTGAGTAAACTGCGACTCAAATCGGTGAAACCCTTCGTGATATAATGAAGGGCAATACCGAGGGTAAGAAAGCTTGTCTCTTAATGAATACGAAACGCGCACAATCCGCACGTTTGTTGTCAATAACTCCGCGCCAACGAGGGATCCTTATCGGGTCACTTCTTGGCGACGGACACTTGGCGAAGACGACGCGGGGGTACGCATTTCGGGTAAATCATGGATTGGTGCAAAAAGAATATGTTGACTGGAAGTATCAGGAATTGAGTTCACTCACGAATTCGGTTCCGAATACCTACAAATCAACCTATTACTTTCGGACCGTATCTCATCAGTATTTTGATGAGCTACGAAATTTGTTTTACAGGGGTGAGAAGAAAATCATTCCTGAAAACATCGGTCATCTATTAACGCCGTTGGCAATCGCCGTATGGTTTATGGATGACGGTACGAAAGAGGGCAAACAAGCCCGTATTAATTCACAGTCATTTACGAGAGAAGAAAATCAAAAACTCTCTCATTTACTTGAGGCTACACTTGGAATCAAATCAACCATCAATCGGGATAAACATTTATTTCGATTGCGAATTTCTAACCAAAGCATGTCTTTGTTTAGAAATATGGTTGCACCGTACATTGTTCCAAGCATGCGATACAAGCTTTCCCTGTAACGACTTGTCCATTTCGGACGAACTGTGGTCATAAGCCACGGTAATATGTCGCCACCCTGAAAAGGGTGAAGGTATAGTCTACCTCATAAGTAATTATGCAGTGCCATATCGACGGCGGAGTTCGGCACCTCGATAAACATGCCGAATGTCGAGGTTAAAATCAGCTCATAACGGAGAAAGCCATGGTATAATCACGTATATCATGGTCAACACCGTGGGAAGTTACGAAAACAAAAATTGGCAAAAACGATGGATTCCCATAAAAAAGAATCTTATCGTATCTCCAGTACAACGTTCATTCATCATCGGGTCTTTGCTCGGCGATGGGACAATGTGGCTGGGTGAGGGAGCAGTAAATGCGAATTTCAAAGTGGAACAAGGACTAGTTCAAAAGGATTATGTGTTTTGGAAGTATGAGATTTTGAAATCACTCGTGTTTACTGAACCGAAAATAAGCTTCCGTTACGACAATAATGGAAGGCGATATCCAAAATCTTGGTGGTTTCGCACAATTCGACATCCGCTTCTAACGGAAATCTTTCGGAGATTTTATCTCCAGAGTGGTTTCCGGTGCGGACGAAAAATTGTGCCGAGAGACATCGAGAACGATCTTAGCCCGCTTGCATTAGCGGTATGGGTCATGGATGACGGCTCTTATTCCAAAGGGAAAATCGATATCAGCACTTATTCTTTCTCTTTAGAGGAAGTGAAGTTCCTGCAAGAAATCTTTGCAAGAAAGTTCGGTGTGAAGATGTTGTTTTTCAAAGATAGAGATAAAGGATATCGGATGTATGCCAATGTTGAAGAGACTAAAAAGTTAATTCAGACGATTTACCCGTACATTATTCCAACAATGATGTATAAAATCGGTTTTCGTAACCCCGTAACGACTTCCCGACATAGCTCGGGGGAGTTATCCGTCACAGGATAACTAACACGCTGGTAGTTAAGATGGGCAATCTTGACTAAGGTATAGTCTACGCCCCTAGTAATAGGGGATTAGGAAAGTGGTCGGCTCAACACATCCCGGGGCTGTAGAAGGTCCCAAGGGTTTGGCTGTTCGCCAATTAAAGTGTTACGTGAGCTGGGTAAACGGATGTGAGCCCAGCAAGAATCTTTTTACGAGGATAGAGATATGTAGGAGTATCTCTCGAAAATAACAGAAAGAACAAAGTAAACTGACTCATAACGGTGAAGTCCGAGTGCCTTTCGTGATAAAATGAAGGGTAATGGATAATATCGTGGGAAGGTTGCAATCATTATTTCCAAAGCAATTCGACATTATTGTTGGGTCGCTGTTAGGAGATGCAAGACTTGAATGTAGATCGGTGGGAGCGCGTGCACCAATAACCGCACGACTTCGCATCCATCATGGAGACAAGCAAAAAGAATATGTTTGGTGGAAATATGAACAGTTGAAAGAGTTCGTAATTACTCCACCCAAACAAATCACTTGGGTTAATCCCAAGCGCAGTCTCACGGAAGTTTCGTGGTATTTCCATACCAGAAGCATTCGAGAGCTTGGAATTCTTCATCAATATTTTTACGACAGAAAAAAGATTCTGCCGCTTTATATTGAACACATACTTTCTCCACAAGCGCTTGCGGTCTGGTTTATGGATGACGGTTCAAGGGCAGATAGTGGCGGCACATTGAGTACCCACTCATTCATAAAAGAAGACCAATATCGTATACTTGCTTTTCTGAAGGAAAGGTACGGCATACGAGTCTCTATAGTCAAAGACAGAACACAATGGAAGATTGCTCTGAATCAGCTCGCATTTGCGCAGTTGGTTTCGGTCATTAAGCCATTCATTATTCCGTCAATGGCATATAAGATTGCTAACCCCCGTAACGACTTGCTCGCATTTGCGGGCGGAGCGGAAGGTAACACTTTTGCTAACACGTCAGTCCCGACACTGGAAAAATCGGGAAAGGTATAGTCTGAGCCACAAGTAATTGTGGGTACAAAATTGTCAGACCGTTGTAAAACAGGTTGGTCTCCTATCTGCTGCAGGCGTTGATTCTTGAAGGGATTCGTTCTTAGTACGAGAGGACCAGAACGAACGGACCTCTGGTGTACCTGCTGTCCTGCCAAGGGCACCGCAGGGTAGCTATGTTCGGAACGGATAACCGCTGAAAGCATCTAAGCGGGAAACCGCCCCTAAGATGAGGAATCGTTATAGACCCCTAGGAGATGACTAGGTTGATAGGCGCTAGGTGTACGCACAGTAATGTGTTTAGCCGAGGCGTACTAATTGGTCGATCCTGTCGGGAAACTTATATCCACGTGTAGCGTAAAACGTGTAGCGCGTAGCGTCAGAGTCATTCTGGCGTTATACGATTCGCGAATTGCGTTGCGTTAATTAATCCTGCTCCATGGAATCCTGTACGTGTATCGTATAACGTATAACGTGTATCGTTAGAAATTCCTTTCTAACGTTACACGCTTCACGCTTTGAGATGTACACAAGACCCATGAGCGCATTGACAATGTACCTGCCAGTTTCCGCCTAAGGCGGATTCGGGAAAATATCTTGAAGACTGGATAATAGCATTGAACATTTTGTTCTGGTGATTCGTCGCAGGGGTCACACCCGATCTCTTTCCGAACTCGGAAGTTAAGCCCTGTTGAGGCGATGGTACCTCGCGCGAGCGGGGGAGAGTAGCTAGTCGCCAGAACAAGGTTTTCAATGTCTAAACACCTGCCAGTTAGAATTTCATAGTAGATACGCTTAACGAATAGCGCACACGAATGGGGGACACCCTGCGCTCCTGCGCAGGGTTTCGGTGCGACCCACAGGGTCTAATGCCCTGTGGTGTTGCTCTTAAACTTTATGGGTTCTTTTGCTATGATAGGCAGGTCGGCTTCGTCTAAACTTGGGTGGAATTCTCATTTTGACCTCATGGTTTTTAAACATTTGTTTAGAAATTAGGAATTAGAAATTAGAAATTCCGTAAGCCGAGTCCGCGAGGAGACGGTTTTATGCTTTCCTGGGCAGAGCAACGAAAATTCCTATTTGTGGGAGGAGTCATCGTGTTCCTCACGGCTGTATTTGGCGTATACGGTTTCTTTGCTTTCTATAACGCGCCAGATTGCTCGAACAATTCGAAAGACGGCGATGAGCGCGGCGTCGATTGTGGCGGGGGTTGCGCGCGCGTTTGCAAGGCCGACGTTAATTTGCCAATCATCCATTTTGCGCGAGCGCTTGAAGTTAAGAATGAGGTTTGGGGGGCGGTTGCGTACGGCGAAAACCGAAATGTCGGAGCCGGCTCTCGTAGAGCGCCTTATGTATTCAAGCTCTATGACGGGAAGAATCTGCTCCTCTATGAGAGGCGTGGCGTCGCTTTTATACCACCTGGGAAAGTATTTGCGGTCTTTGAGGGAAAGATGCTTAGTGGAAGCAGGACTCCGTCACGAGCAACATTCGAATTCTTGGAAGAGCCTATATTCGAGCGAATGATTGAACCTATACTCACGATTGATACTAAAGATTTTGAAGCTAGTGAACATGGGTCATCACTTAAGGCAATCATCACCAACCCGACACGAACCACCGTTGAAGGTATCAAAGTTGTCGCGCTGCTTTTTGGCACAGACGGAAATGTCACGGGAGCATCGGCCACTTTAATTGCGTCGCTTTTAGCCGGCAGTAGCGCGACACTTACATTCACATGGCCTCGAGAACTCGAACGTCCAGCCCGAACAGAAATTCTTTATACCGTACCATGGCGGAATTAACAAATTCCAAATCACAAGGAAATCACAAATTCAAAATTCTGAAATCAACATCCACGCCCGTCGTCTTCGTTTCGAGTTTGTAGTTTTTGGTATTAGAATTTGTTTGTGATTTGGTGTTTGTATATTGTGATTTTTCCTTATGTTTATTCCCAAAAACATCTCTCCCAGCGCGTCTTCTCGATCTATTGACTGGCTTCTCTTTCTAGCGCTACTGCCAATCATGGCTTCTGGTCTCGTAACTATGTATTCGTTCGAACAAGGGAAGAATGCCTCTTGCGAGCAAAAAACTGTAGGGGACGAGACTATAATCTCTGAAGGAGACGAGTGTCTCACTGAAATTGAATCTCCCAATCTTTTCTTCAGGAAGCAGCTAGTGTGGTTATTTTTGTCACTCACTGTCTTTTTTATCGGGAGCGTCATTGACTGGAAGTTTCTTAGGCGGAGCGATGTGTTACTTGGCTTATTTTTATGCGGGTGCGGATTGCTTCTTCTGCTTTTTTTTCTCGGCACCACTCGCGGCATTCACGGATGGCTTGACCTCGGCGTCTTAAACATACAGCCAGTGGAGCCAGTTAAACTCATTCTTATTCTTATTCTCGCAAAATATTTCTCAAGGAGGCATATAGAAATTGCTCACATCAGACACATTTTGATTTCAGGATTTTACGCATTCGTCCTATTTATATTGGTACTTTTGCAGCCAGACTTTGGAGGCGCGCTTGTAATAGCTTTCATCTGGTTTGGCATGGTTATGCTCTCGGGCATTTCCAAAAAACACTTTCTCACCGTGTTGCTCATTGGAGCGCTTTCAGGACTTTTTCTCTGGGCATATGTATTCAAAGACTATCAGAAACAGCGTCTCTTTACTTTTCTTCATCCGCTAACCGACATACGAGGCACAGGGTACAATGCCTACCAGTCCATGATAGCGGTTGGGTCCGGGGAGTTATTGGGGAAAGGTGTTGGATACGGAACGCAATCACGGCTTCAATTTCTCCCGGAATACGAAACCGACTTCATTTTCGCCGCCTTTGCGGAAGAATGGGGCTTTATAGGAGTGCTTCTGCTGTTTCTATGTTATGCAATTGTCATATGGCGCATACTTCTTAGCGCTATGCATGGATTGTCGAATTTTGAAATTCTTTATGGTCTTGGGCTTGCAATTCTAATCATGTCCCATTTTATTATTCACGTCGGCATGAATATCGGCCTTCTTCCTGTTACCGGCATTACGCTGCCTTTCATGAGCTATGGAGGCACTCATACATTAACGCTTTTCGCCGGACTCGGCATACTTATGGGAATGCGCCGATACAAAAGAACGGCTCACAAAGACGCTATTCAAAATGAATTCTTGGGAGTAACCGCAGAGTAGGCGCGGCAAGCTCATTAGAGCTCCTTTCCATATACCGCCAACGTATTTTCAAGACATACGTTCAAATGAGAACTTCGACCGCAGTAAATTTAGAAGTGTTCACGATCCGTATACAGCTTTTCAGTTGCCGCGAGCATTTTTTCGAAGACATATCCTGTATTGTGGGGTTTCTGTTCGACGTTAAATGATATTTCCCGTACTTTTTCCGCAAGATGAGCACCGGATTTTGACTGAACAACATACATATTGGGAATATAAGAAGCCATTGATTCTACAACCCTTGTTGCGATAATCGGTAATCCGGCAGCTGACGCTTCAAGGACAACATAGGGTGTACCTTCTTTGATAGAGGGAAGAATGAAAATATGGAACGCCTTGAGATATCTTGAAGCCGTGGTCGAAAGGTCAGAGGGTATGTTCATTCCAATACTTCTGAATCGGACAATCGGCTGGTTCTTGGTATTTAAGATTTTTTCCGATTTATCTCGCAAATTGTTAAGTTCTTCACCTTCACCAAATATTGTGTATGTATATGTCCCTGGGAATCTGTCTTCCAGCTCTTTCATCATCTCTATACTGTATTCCAATCCTTTATTTTTTGTGAGTTCCGCAATTGTTACAAGGCGAATTGAATTAGTAATGTATGAATCCACATTAGGATAAAACAAGATTTCTTCCGCCTTTTCTCTTTGCAAGAATTCAATTGGATTCATGGCAATTGGAATATAGCTAATTTTTCTTTTAACAAAACGCATGCGTTTGCCAAGCGCCTCGTCCTGTTTTGAGACCACGATTGTTTTGTGGCTCAAAAAGACAGTAAACCACGTTGCGGCGTATATCAGCCATTTAATGACCCGTGGACGGTCTTCTTTGAATGGCCAACCGTGGGCGGTGAAAATAGCTTTTAGCTTATAGCTTTTAGCTGTTAGGAAATTAAGTAACTGAAAACCGCAAACCGCAAAGACTCCTAAAAGCGCGGCGCGGGAACTATTAAGGTGGATAATATCAGGCCGCTCATTCCTGAAAAGGCGAAGAAGCTCGAAAAACGCTCCAATGTCTGTAAACTGTGGCCCCGCTCTTCGTGTTTCTTGGAGCTTTTGAAGTTTGACCGTCCGAATGCTTTGCGTAGCCAGTCTTTTTTCCAGAACTGTTCCATCTCCGATTGCGACAACAGTTTCGAATCGGTCTTTTGGAAGATGAGCGGCTAAGTCAAACACATAGCGTTGCGCGCCGCCCCAGTTGCCCTTCGTTATGACATATAAGATTTTCCGTTTTCGTTCGTCCATATAGCGTAGTTATTGCTTTGTAGCATAAGTATACCCCGTGCTACAACTCTAGCCGCGCATAAAGCAATGAATCGCCAGAAATTATGTTCCTGACCGAAGAATGACTGTTGTAACACTGGGTATACTCACAGAAGTTGTAGTTACTACTGGTTGTCAGAACTGATTTTTGTTGTATGATATCTACCACAATGCTACGAAATCGCGCCGAAACCCTATCTCTTTTTTTCGGCGACGTGCTCATACTGTACTTCGCCTTGTTCCTGACGCTACTCATCCGATATGGCTCTTCCGGGTTCGACTTTAAACGAATGTTCTTTCTGCATATCGTTCCGTTTTCAGTGCTGTTCCTTATTTGGACAATTGTGTTCTTTATCGCCGGACTCTATGAGAAACACACGCTATTTCTGCAAAAAGAACTTCCGCAACTCCTTTCGCGCTCTCTTACGGCGAATGTCATCATTGCCGTACTCTTTTTCTATTTTATCCCCGCGTTCAAGATCACTCCTAGGATTAACCTCTTTATTTGTCTTTTTGTTGCGTCAACCCTTCTGTTCTTTTGGAGACGGTATAGTTTGCAAAGGCCTCGGCTAGGTGAAAGGGAGCACGCGGTTATCATAGGGAGCGGGGGAGAAATGGAAAAGATAGTACGCGAGATAAATCACAATCCTCGCTATCGTGTTAAATTTGATTTCGCAATAGATACGGCGACGCGTCAGGAGATGAGCTCCGAAGACATCATCAATAGGATACTTGAAGAAAAAATTACTTTGGTCGTGGTGGATATGCATAATAGCAAGACCGTGGACCTCTTGCCGCACCTTTACGACCTTCTTTTCAACAAAGTTCAATTTGTCGATATGTATAAGATTTATGAGAATATATTTGACCGCATTCCCGTTTCCATCATTCAGTACAACTGGTTCCTTGAGCACATCTCTCCTGTTTCTTTGCGGTCGGCCTATGATTTTTTGAAGCGCATTATGGACAGTGTTGTATCTTTGGCGCTTTCTATTCTCTCGCTTCCACTGTACCCATTAATTTACGCGGTCATAAAACTTGATGATGGCGGCCCCCTGTTCGTGTTTCAGGAACGGGTTGGTCTCGGGAACAAGATTATACAGACCATCAAATTCCGCACAATGGCGCTTGACGACGCAGGACGGGAGGATTTGAAACGCGACAACAAAACGACGCGCATCGGCGCATTTCTTCGTAGAACCCGCATTGATGAGCTTCCACAGCTTCTAAACGTGCTTAAGGGTGAGATGTCGCTTATCGGTCCGCGGCCTGAGCTTCCGGCGCTTGTAAAAGTATATGAAAGGGAAGTTCCGCATTACAATATCCGCCACCTCATTAAACCGGGACTGTCAGGCTGGGCGCAACTCTATCACAAGACACCACCAAAGGTGGACGCGAATTCCTTTGAGACGGAAGTTAAGCTCTCATATGACCTCTACTATCTCAAGAACAGGTCGTTTTGGCTTGATATCAAGATTGCGCTGAAAACGATAAAAGTATTGTTGTCACGGTCAGGAGTGTAAGCGCAAAGCGCGAAAGCACAAAGCACAGACTGCACAAAAAACCAAACAAAACACCAAACACCTCAAACTCCACAAACCATCTTCCTTCGTTTGTGTTTCGGGACACTGTGCTTTGTTTGGGCTTTGTGCACTGTGTTTTGGGAGATTTCTTCTGATAACGCAGTGAGCAAGATGTTGGTTATACCGGATATACATGCCCACAAGCAATAAAAAACAGAATATAAAGGTGGTTGTTACGGGTGGTGCGGGCTTCATTGGCTCGCATCTTGTTGACGCGCTTATAGAAAAGGACTACGAAACGCATGTCATTGACAATCTCTCCGGCGGCAAGAAGGAAGATATAAATCCGAAGGCGGTTTTTCACAAAGCAGATATACGTGAACTTGATGCACTCCCGTCAATTATCAAAGGCGCGAAATTTGTTTTTCATCTTGCCGCGCTTCCTCGCGTGCAGTATTCCATAAAACATCCTGCTGAGACGCACGGAGTGAATGTGACTGGTACGCTGAACATCCTCATTGCCGCGAAAGAAGGCGGGGTGAAGCGTGTGATTTATTCCGCCTCGAGTTCCGCATATGGCGACCAGAAGACACTGCCCCTGCGCGAAGATATGACGCCAATGCCTAAAAGCCCGTACGGTCTGCAGAAATATATCGGCGAGCTCTACGCGCGCATTTGGAGCGAGGTGCATGGACTTCCTACGGTGAGCCTGCGCTATTTCAATGTGTATGGTCCGCGCATGAATCCAGATGGCGCGTACGCGCTGGCAATCGGGAAATTCCTGAAACAAAGAAAGGGGGGGAAACCACTCACTATTTGGGGAGACGGTACGCAAACGCGCGATTTCACACACGTGCGGGATGTCGTGCGGGCCAATCTCCTCGCGGCGGAGAGTACGAAGGTTGGGAAAGGAGAAGTAATTAATACCGGCGCTGGCAGGAATTTCTCGGTGAATGAGCTAGCTGAATTTATTGGTGGACCGGTTGTTCATGAACCGCCTCGCCTTGAGCCGCACGATACACTCGCGGATAATTCACTCGCGAGAAAGCTTCTTGGGTGGAAGTCCGAAGTAAAGCTTGAAGACGGCATTAAAGAACTCAAAAAAGAATTCGGAATATCGTAAGGTAGGATATGATACAAGAACCCTATACATTTCTAATCAGCATGGTATAGTGTGCACTGCATAGAACCTATGAGCACCTCGGTTTGGGGCATAACAGGAAAGGTTAGACATTGAAAAAAGATAAAATCGGTGGACTCGAAGTTTGGACCTTCAGACCAAACGGTTTCCTACAAGACATGGTTCCAGTTGTGATTGTTCCTGGGGCATCAGCTCGTGGAATCATGGGGGGAAATATTGCCGAGACACTTAGGCAACTCGGTCGAGTGACATACCTGGTAAGCTTGCCAGGACATGGCGATAGTGAACTTCGGAGGGGGAAGCCTCTCGGACACCACAGTCTTGATGACTTTAGTAAAGGACTCCGCGTTTTCTTTGAGACGCTTGGCACACGCGTGGACGCGTGGGGGCATTCCATGGGAGGGGCCGTCATTCAGGAGCAATTCTCGTCGGGTTTGATTCGCAATGCAGTGCTCATCGGAAGTCCGGTTCCCCGAGTGCCGCTCTTAAGCAAATTCGAGATAGCTCGCCGCGCCGCAAAGTACTGGAAAGCAATTGTTTTCTGGCGCAAGTTTCATTATGGCAAGGATGACTACCTCGCAATGCTTCTCAACGAAACTCCGCGGAAGGAGGCGGAAGCTCTGTTTGGGGGGACTGTCCCGGAGTCGGGACGCGCCATCGCTCAAGTCTGCACAGGATGTTTTCGGTTCCCAAGCGCGGTGAGAATTGAACGGCTACTCGTTGTCTCATCGCGAAGTGATTTAATGACCCCCGCCTACATGGGCCGGCTGCTGTATCGGAAGTACAGGCGCCACTGTCCCACGAAGCATATGTTGCTTGATGGCGACCACATGAAGATTTTCCTCAAGGGCAGTTGCAACGAAGTGACAGCCATCGCGTGGTCATTTCCTTGCCTCGCGTGATATGGGGAAATAATCGCAAGGGCGGAACGCACGCTGGTTCCGCTCTTTTTGTTGCCTAAATCCCGTCGGCGTATTACAAATCTTCAGTATCTTGATACTTCATCCTACATACTTTATACTGCATTTCTATGTGGAAATACCGCTATTGGACTTTCATTATCTTCCTCGCAGCCGCTCTCGTGGGCTTTTTCGTGTACAAAACCGAGATTGGGGAATCAAACTTTGCCTTTAAACTCGGTCTCGACCTGCGGAGCGGTTCGCATCTTATATACCGAGCCGACACTTCTTCACTCGAAAGCGACGATGTGAAAGGCGCAATGGACAGCTTGCGCGAGGTCATCGAGCGGCGCGTCAATCTTTTCGGCGTATCTGAACCGATTGTGCAGACAGAAGAAGGCGGTCTCCTTGGTGGTGGGGAGAAGCGCCTCATCGTGGAGCTTCCAGGGATAACCGACATAAAACAAGCAATAGAGCTCATCGGAAAGACCCCGCTTCTTGAATTCAAACTCATGAATCCGGCGATGGAAAAACTGTCAGAGGAGGAACTCAAGGCCAAAACAGTTGATGAGGTATTCATCGCGACACCACTTACTGGGCGGTTTTTAGAGAAATCCCAGCTTACATTTGACCAGACAACGAGAGAACCGCAGGTGCTTTTAAGTTTCAATAAAGACGGCGAAGAACTTTTTGCGGAGCTTACAAAAGCAAATGTCGGACGCATACTCGCCATATTCCTCGATGGAGTCTCTATTTCGGCTCCTGTAATCCGGCAGGAAATCAAGGGAGGAGTAGCCACGATTTCTGGTGGTTTCACTCCGACCGAAGCGCGAGACCTCGTGCGCAACCTCAATTATGGCGCGCTTCCGGTTCCCATCGAACTTGCCTCAACGCAGACTGTCGGGGCTTCTCTTGGGGATGAAGCGACCGCCTCCGGCGTTAAAGCCGGCATTTGGTCATTCGCCGTTATCGCACTTTTCTTGATACTTTGGTATCGGCTACCTGGACTTCTTGCAGTAGTCGCACTTGCCGTATATGTAGCCATTAACCTCGCGTTCTTCAAACTCATTCCAGTAACACTTACCGCTGCCGGCATCGCTGGGTTCATTCTTTCGCTCGGCATGGCGGTTGACGCCAATATCCTCATATTTGAGCGCATGAAAGAGGAGCTGCGAAAAGGGCGAGTTCTTTCCGATGCGATTCAAGAAGGATTTAAGCGCGCATGGACCTCCATTCGCGACAGCAACACCTCGAGCATCATTACGGCTGTCATTCTCTACTACTTCGCCTCAACACCCACGATCAAAGGCTTCGCGCTCGTGTTTTTCATCGGCGTCGTGACGAGCATGTTCACTGCGATTACCGCATCACGGACACTTCTGAAAGCGCTCGGAACGAAAGGGGAGAGCAGAACAACGAAGCTCCTGTTTGGCTCCGGCTTGCTAAACGCTAAACGCTAAACGCTTCACGCTGTATGTACATCGTCACCCACCGAAAACTCTTCTACATTCTCTCCGGCCTTCTCATCGCGGCCTCTATCATCGCGCTTGCCTTGTGGGGTCTTAAGCCCGGCATTGATTTTAAGGGAGGTTCGCTTTTTGAGGTAACCTATTCCGACGGCCGGCCGGAGAAAGCGGAGTTGGAATCGGCGCTCTCGCCGCTTGAAGTCGGCGCGTCCGTGCGCCCGACGCGCGAAAACGGGTACATTATCCGCATGAAAGACCTGATTGAATCCGAACAACAGGCGGTGCGAGAAGCAGTTTCGTTCAAGGGAGAGCGGAAGGTAGTTGAAGAGCGTTTTGATACCGTCGGACCGCTTCTTGGAAAGGAAGCCGCGGGGAAGTCATTTATCGCAATCATCTTGGTTATTCTCTGCATTGTCATTTTTATCACTTTTGCTTTCCGAAAAGTATCGGAGCCAGTCGCTTCCTGGAAGTACGGGATTATTACCATTATTGCGCTTCTCCACGATGTGCTTGTTCCCGCGGGTGCTTTTGCCGTTCTTGGCCGTTTCGCGGGTTACGAAGTGGACACGCTCTTTGTCACCGCGCTTCTCGTCGTGCTCGGCTTCTCGGTGCACGACACCATTGTTGTTTTTGACCGCGTGAGGGAGAACCTCCGTATTTCGCATGAAATGAAAGACCGCAAGGACTTTGCCACGATTGTCGGGAACAGTATTTCGCAAACATTCGTCCGTTCCATCAACACTTCTCTTACGACTGTCATCGCGCTTCTTGTGCTCTATTTCATCGGTCCTGAAGTTACCAAGCATTTCTCTCTCGCGCTTCTTATCGGCATCATCGCCGGCACCTACTCGTCTATCTTTATCGGTAGCCCTCTACTCGTGACGGTAGAGAAGTGGAAGAAGAGGGCAAATCCTTAATCCTTAATCCTTAATCCTTTATCTTTAATCTTTGACATCTGTCATCCTCGCGTATGCGGGAACCCAGCGCAGTTCCTTCTGTTCTAAGGGGGGGGGGGATTATGGAGTAGTGGAGGCGGACACATAAGCTATTCGCCAATTCGCGCGAATTGGCGAATAGATATCAACAGTGGTTTGCGACGCGCATTAAGTGTACACATTGTAAATGCTTGAACGGTATTGTGACGCGTGTAAGAAATCAATTAAAGACGATATTATCAGCGCTGAAGTTACATTCGAGCGGTATCATTTCTGCGTATCTTGTATGAAATCTATTTCAGGCTTTTGGGCAAAAGTCATCAAGAAGAAAGACTAGAAAAAGCGTTAATCAACAGTTCGCTTGACAGTTTTTAGAGGTGGAATTATGATAGAGAAATCATGCAGTCGAGCAATAAATTGAACCTTCTAGATCTAGCATTAACCACAAACATCGGTGGAGCATTTGCTCATGTCCGTTTCTAACTTTCAATTTTACTCTTTCAACTAGAAACTAACGTAAGCCAGCTCTTCACCAGACTGGCTTGTTTCTTTTTGGGTGAATGTCATCCAGAACAAGAATGAGGTGTCCGCTACGGCGGAGTAGGTCTTTGACAATTTGTCTATGAACCCCCTAAAACTTCGAAAGTATCGTCCATTTACTGGAATTACCTTGCCCGATAGGAAATGGCCGAATCAAACACTCACACACGCCCCGATGTGGTGTAGTGTGTGCTTGCGCGACGGTAATCAGGCGCTTCCAACGCCTATGAACATCGCACAAAAACTCGAACTGTTTCAAACGCTTGTGCGTTGCGGATTCAAGGAAATCGAAGTTGGCTTTCCCTCGGCTTCGAATACCGAATTCAAATTCAATCGCCTGCTCATTGAAAAGGGCTATATCCCTAACGATGTAACCGTTCAAGTGCTGGTACAAGCACGTGAGGAACTTATCGAACGTACTGTTGATTCACTCGTCGGTGCCAAGCGAGCCATCATCCATCTGTACAATTCAACTTCCCCCGCGCAGCGGCGCGTCGTATTCGAAAGATCCAAAAGTGAAGTAAAGTTGATTGCTGTCCAAGGAGCACGGTGGATACAAGAACGACTTTCTCGTCTCGAAGGAACGACCATGACTCTCCAATATTCTCCGGAGAGCTTTTCTGCCACTGAAGTTGAGTTTGCAAAGGAAATATCCGAAGCGGTCATGGATGTGTGGAAGCCGACCCCTACGCGCAAAATGATACTCAACCTACCATGTACCGTTGAAGTGGCGACCCCGAATGTATATGCGGACCAAATTGAGTGGATGTGCCGAAACATACGTAACCGTGATTCACTCATCATCAGCTTGCACACGCATAACGACCGGAACACCGGTACGGCTGCGACAGAACTCGGGTTGTTGGCAGGAGCGGATCGAGTCGAGGGGACTTTGTTCGGAAATGGGGAGCGCACTGGCAACGTTGATCTCGTCACAATAGCGCTCAACTTACACATGGCAGGAATCGATTCGGGATTGGATTTCTCGGACTTGAACGCCGTCCGCACGGTATACGAGCGTTGTACAGGAATGTTGGTTCCCCCTCGCCACCCCTATGCGGGCGAACTCGTCTTTACTGCTTTCAGCGGCTCGCATCAAGACGCCATAAAGAAGGGCTTGGCGGAATGGGAGAGGGGGAACCGTACAGTCTGGGACGTACCATACCTTCCCATTGATCCAGGCGACATCGGCCGCGAATACCGCGAAGTCATACGTGTCAACAGTCAATCCGGGAAAGGCGGGGTCGCGTATCTCTTGGAGAGTCAGTACGGGATCAATATGCCCAAAGAAATGCAGCGTGAATTCGGACCAGTAGTCAATGATTGGGTTGATGGCCTTGGCCGTGAAGTCAGTGCCATAGAACTTAAGGATAAGTTTGAAAAGGAATACACCTTGCGCGATTGCCCGTTTGCGCTCCAAAAGTTGACGACAGTTGATGAGGATGGAATTCACCGGTGCTGGGCGACGCTTTTGGTGGGGGGAAAAGAGCGCACTATCACCGGTGAGGGGAACGGCACGATTGCCGCGTTTGTTCACGCCCTTATCAGGGAGCAGCTTGTGGAGCCGTTTGAGGTTCTCGATTACCAGGAACACGCGGTTGATGCTGGAGAAGACGCATCCGCCATAGCATATGTCTGGATCAGAACCAATGACGGCGGGCAATTCTGGGGTGCTGGTGTTGATACTGACATCAAGCGTGGTCCAATTCTGGCAGTACTCTCCGCGCTTAACCGCGCATGCTCGCACCTTCGCCAGGGATAGGTTTTTCGGCTCGTTAAGCCACTGGGTCAAACCAGTGGCTTTTTTCTTGACAACATTTTTAGCGGGTGTAGGATGAAAGAATGATGAAACAACACGCGCGAATTATCGGCATTAGCATTATTATTACCGGCAAAACCGGTGAAGATCTTGCTTGTGTCCATTCTTTCTACTAACTACTTACTGAATTGACACAGGCCAGCTCTTCACCTAAGTGAAGGGCGGTTTTTGTTTACCCCGTGTGGGGAATAAGTAAAATCCGCTCTACACTAGGAGGGGAGAGCTGTTTGGTCCTTAACATATGAAACCAGAATCCACCGTTACGCTCATCAACCGATTGGTGCAAGAGGCTGAGCAACGAGTCCAAGTCTTTACCGCCGCTGCGGAGAGAGAAACATTCGGGTATGCATACAACGACGCGCAGGCATCACTCGTCCTTCTCATCGCGCGCGTCTTGGACGACAAGAAATTACCTTTTGAACTTAAAGGTTATCATGTCTCTATGCGCGGCGATCTCGGTACTGACACTTGTGAGGCGTCGGTCAAAGTTATCGTCAGAGGAGCGCAATATCACAAGGTGTCTGACGGCAGTGGCCCTGTCTGCGCTCTTGACGCAGCCTTGCGACTTGCGCTGCATGAGAGCTTTCCACAGCTCGTCAAGGTTAATCTGGCTGACTATTCAGTTAGGCTTGTCGGCGAAAAGGCAGGAGCAGACTCAAAAACTATCGTCTCAATTGAATTTTCAGACGGTAAAGACACTTGGAAAGTGGCCGGTGTCAGCAAAAATCTCGTAAAGGCAAGCCTGTTGGCTCTCATTGACGGCTACGAGTACGCTCTTCTGCCCGTCATGTCAAAAGCATGAGCTAGCCTGCCATAATGGGAGGTCAAATACCGCACTTGACCTCCTTTTTTTTGTGTGTATAATGACTCCTGCACTCTTGAGGGTTGGTCTTGAGATACTTGGCTGGGACATTCTTCCAGCTTCCAGTTTCTTGCTTCCAATTATCCAGTGTGAGGCCTTTGACAACTGAATGAAATGTTAATTCTCGCAGGTTGTTCGTACGAATGGGCGGCTTGTGAGAAAAGAACGTAAGTGCAAGTCTAAATGTAATTCTAAAATGTAATTCTAAAAGTAATTCCACCCCCAAATCTAGGAAGATTTGAAGGGGCAAGCAGTTAGGGTCGAAACTGAAACAAGAGTGAAGATACTATTCTTTATTTTGTTTCGTTCGCGACCCGCCGTAAGGCGGGTTCTTAATTAGAGTTTGATCCTAGCTCAGGATGAACGCTGGCGGCGTGGATAAGGCATGCAAGTCGAGCGAGCCGTGCAGAGCACGGAAATCCGAAATTCTAAACACTAAACTCTAAACAAGTTCAAAATTCCAATATTTCAAACTCTAAGCGAGACCCGTTTTGAGTCTGTGGTTTGGTTTTTGTATTTTGTTTAGGATTTAGATATTAGAGTTTAGAGTTTCCGCGCTCTGCGCGGTTAGCGGCAGACGAGGTAGTAATAAGCAGGTAACGTACCATAGAGTCAGGCATAGCTCATCGAAAGGTGAGGTAATTCCTGATAGCACCTTGTGCGAAGCACAGAGGAACAAAGCACAAAACACAGACATACACAAAAAACCAAACAAAACACAAAAAATTCAAACCACACAAACACTTCTTCGTTTGTGCTTTGAGAGCATGTGCTTTGTTTGGACTTTGTGCACTGTGCTTTGGAGGAGTTTGTTTTTCCGCGTTTCGCGCGAGGTTAAAGTCGCAAGACGCTCTTTGAACGGCCTGCTCGGTATCAGCTAGTTGGCAGGGTAAAAGCCTACCAAGGCTATGACGCCTAGGGGACCTGAGAGGGTGACCCCCACCGATGGAACTGAGAAACGGTCCATACACCTACGGGTGGCTGCAGCCGAGAATATTCGACAATGGGCGAAAGCCTGATCGAGCGACGCCGCGTGGAGGATGAAGTGCTTCGGCATGTAAACTCCTTTTGTAGACTAGAAAGTTTATTGATCAGTCTAAGAATAAGAGGTTACTAAACTCGTGAACCGTTCGGATTAAGCTCCGAACATTCCAAATTAGTATTAAAAACTCGTGCCCCGTACACAGCTCTGCTGTTGTACTGGGGTGTATATCGTGCGCGACTTTCTGCCGTAAGGCAGATCGAAAATTCGGCTTATATGCTGGGACGCTATTGAGAACTGCGCTCTGATATTCCATCGGAGTCCTCGATAGTCAATCAGCAGGGAAGTCGGCTATACTTAAGGCACATGGCCTTATCGCAAACACAAGAGCAGATTGTAACGGGCTTGTTGCTCGGAGATGGGTATCTTGAATTCGATAAATTCAAGGCAAGCCGTCTTCAGATAAAACAAGCGGAGTGTAAAAAGGAGTATGTGTTCTGGCTTTACACGCATTTCGCGGATAAAGTACGAACTCCTCCAAAGCAAAGAGGAGACACCATGCAGTGGTATTTCAGCACCCGTTCCTTACGGGAACTTGAAGAGTGGCGCAGCAATTTTTACCCCAATGGTAAGAAAATTGTGCCAAGAAATATCACTGAACTGTTGGTTGACCCCATTACTTTGGCAGTGTGGTTTATGGATGACGGCGTGTTAGATTACCGAATCCGATCCCATTACTCGTTTACGCTAAGTACCGATGCGTTCAGTATCGCGGAGGTGCAATTGTTACAGCATACTTTACTCAAGAATTTCGGCATTGAGTCTTCGATTCAAACACCGAGTTCAAGGGGTACAAAGTATACGAAATTATATATCGGCAAAAATGGCAGGGAAAAGTTCCTCGAAGCCGTTAAGCCCTATATGCTCAAATGTTTTGCGTATAAGATTCCGCCTCACTATAGCTTGACCCCTCAGAGACTGAACTCAATGCAATTGCAGCGAGTGAGATAGAATCCACAAAATTCTATAAAACGCCGACCCCTAACTATGTTAGGGTGATGATATAGTCCAATTCTTACAGCAATGTAAGTTAAAGTGGCCAGCAGTAGCGGTAATACGAGTGCCTCAAGCGTTATCCGGAATTACTGGGCGTAAAGGGTGTGTAGGCGGCTGTGTTAGTCTTCTGTCAAATTCTTCGGCTTAACCGGAGGCTCGCAGAAGAAACGGCACGGCTTTGAGGGTGCAAGAGGTTTGCGGAACTCATGGTGTAGGGGTGAAATCCGTTGATATCATGGGGAACACCGAAAGCGAAGGCAGCAAGCTGGTGCACTCCTGACGCTGAAACACGAAAGCGTGGGTAGCGAATGGGATTGACGTTCACATTCTCTTTTCACAAACGTGCTTCGGTACTTAAGAAAATTATAGTCGGCTCACGACGGAAATTTCATAACTCGCTCCGATAAGAATCAGAGCTCAAACAGATGAAATTTCCTGTTCGCCTCCTTAATTTTCAAATTACCTCCCGCAATGTTTGCTCAAAGAGAATGTTCACTAAGCTGGTAAGAAAGCATAGTGGTGCGTAGGGGTACGTAGAACACTGGTCCCTTTGGTATTACTTGCACTGAAAGAAGCATAGTTCTTTGGGGAAGAGAGATGGCCAGCACGGGGAAGTGGAGCCGTGAAGGGAAATTCTCTCATGCGGGCGGCTTTTGCCCGCGTGTTATAAGTCGACATCCCTCTGATGTGATAATTCGGTTTGAAATCCCGATGAGATTAGAACACCTCGCGCCACTCAGGTGGTTGACGGGTGTATATAAGAATCAGTCGGTTGTTCCGAAACAACACATCTCTTTTCCCCCTTCCAATTCTGCCAAGCAAGTCTTGGCGCTTCTTTCAGTGCCGGTAACCAAATAAAATTTGGCTATATGCTGGAATATCCGAGTATCCGAGAGTACCGCAAGGTAACAATCTCTCGGTGCGGCCGCCGTCGCTAAAAGCTATGGCGAGCCAACGGACAATCAGCAGGGAAGACTTAGAAAATGCAAAATGTAAATCTCAAAATGAAAAATTGTCGTGTCTAGCTCCGTTGGACTCCATAATTTTAATCTCTGACTTTTCCATTTTTAATTTCTTTGAACCCTCAGAGACTATACGCCAAACTAGTCACGAAGCGTGTAGCGCGAAGCGTATAGCGTAAAAAGAGAAATCTTCTTGCGTTATATGTTACAAGTTATACGGTTTGCGATTGGAAGATATAGTCCGAACTGCATGGCGACATGCAGAGACAAGTAGAAATATCTTGTCCGCAAGTTTGTAATTTTAAGATTTCATCTCCGATTTATTTGAAAATTGGGAATTGATAATTGAAAATTACAATTTTGTAGCAACAAAATTGTAGATACCCCAGTAGTCCACGCCCTAAACGATGTTCATTGGCTTTTCAGAGTATCGACCCTCCGAGAGGCGAAGCTAACGCGATAAATGAACCGCCTGGGTAGTACGACCGCAAGGTTAAAACTCAAAGGAATAGACGGGGACTTGCACAAGCGGTGGATTGTGTGGTTCAATTCGATGGTAAGCGAAGAACCTTACCAGGGTTAGAAATCTAGGTGAAGCGGAGCAGAAACGTTCCGCGTCTCACAAGGACTCCTAGACAGGTGCTGCATGGTCGTCGTCAGTTCGTGGTTTGAACTCAATTCGGACCCTTCTCGAGAAATCGAGATGAAAAAATCAGCTCATAACGGGGGAACCCAAGACTGATAATGTTATAATTATCAGTATGGGCAATCCCGTGGGAAGTTTGGAAATGCCAATGATGCTTCGCGCACGAAAGCGATTAGTGCTTTCGGTGACGCCTCGGCAAAGAGAGATTCTCGTCGGTTGTATTCTGGGCGATGCATATATTGCAACGCTCGGAAAAATCCGCATCGAACACTCGATTAAACAACGAGCGTATGTGGAGTGGAAACGCAAAGAACTACAATCTCTTTGTTATCCCGGAGAACCGCGCGAGATTACTCACATGTATCGCGGGAAGCGATACCAGTCGGTATTTTTTCTGTTACGTCAGTACTTCAGAGTCTGGCGGGATATATTCTATCCGGAGAAGAAAAAAATCTTTCCAAAAGATTTACTGCTTACTCCGCTAGCCCTCGCCATATGGTACATGGACGACGGATGCTGGACAGGAAAGAAAATACTGATTTCAACCGAGAGTTTTCGCGGAGAATCTATGAGCCGTCTTCAGGATGTGCTCTATCGTCAGCTTCATATCGAAACAATCGCAAGCAGTAATGGGAAATTGGTTATACGAAAGAAATCGCATGAAATCTTTTGTAATTTAGTTTCCCCGTACATTATTGCAAGCATGAGATATAAGCTTCCAAACCCTGTAACGACTTGATCCTGTACGGATCGGAGCTATCCCCCATGGCGGATAGCTAACACGCTGATCCCCTCATCTGCCTTTTGGCGGAAAGGGTGAAGGTATAGTCTGGCTTCTTAAGTAATTTAGAAGGTTAAAGGAATTGTTCCCTTAAGTGGGGTAACGAACGCAACCCTCGTTGCCTGTTATATTTGTCAGGCGAGACTGCCCCGCACTTTGCGCGGAAGCCGCAAAGTTATGAAGTATGAAGTAAGAATTCTGAATTATGGTTTTCCTTAATTCCTAATTCAAGATTCATAATTCTGACTTTGTTCGCTTACGAACAAAGTGCGGGGAGGAAGGCGAGGATGACGCCAGATCAGCATGGCCCTCTGATACCCTGGGCAACACACGCAATACAATGGCTACTACAACACGTCGCGACGGGGTAACCCTGAGCTAATCGTTATAAAAGTAGCCCCAGTTCAGATTGAGGTCTGCAACTCGACCTCATGAAGTTGGAATCGCTAGTAATCGCGGGTCAGCAAACCGCGGTGAATACGTTCTCAAGTCTTGTACTCGGGTCGCCATGCGATCGAGTACGCAAGTTGGTGCTCTAGCACTAATTTTTGGACTTAAAAAATCTTGCACCTTAGGAGGTGCAAGATGGATGAGCTAGAGGTTGTTAGTCACTGCATGTGACAATAACTTCCTCCGGCTTTGCGGCAGGAAATGAACGCTGACTGATTTCTTGGAGTTCGGCTAGGGTCTTCTCCGGGCCGTTCAAAGTCACAATCATCGTATTTCCTGTTTGGTCTGTATACTTGATTTTTAAGTTCATACATTAAGATTGTACCTTGATGAATGAATTTGTCAAGTCCAAAAATTAGTGCTGGAAAATCCAGCCAGGGCAATTCACAGTGCCTTGAAGCGAAATACTAGTCTACTGGCCGCGAGGTCTATAGATGAAGGAGTAAAGTAGCATTTCTTAGCTTGAATGCCAGTTATGGCGCATACCAGAGGTCATCCTGCGGGTACATGGAGAAACCTACTGTGTTACAAAAACTGTTATGCGTATCGTGGCATCGAGATGGGAAGAAACAGTGTATTCGGTTACCGTGGGAGATCTCACCTGTTCTTTGTTTTCTAGAAAGAAGCAAAGTAAGCAATATATTAGGACGGGCAAAAATTTCCTAAAGTATTGGATAAAAATGAGTGAGAAGTCTGCAGAGTCCGTAGTATCCAACACCACTTTTGGCTGGGATTAAGGTTCGACCTTTTTCCCGATCCAAGGTCGAACCTTGGGACCAAAAAGTGGTGTTGGAGAAGGGACAAACTACTCTAGCTTCTAGAACCTAGGTTCTAGCGTCTAGGGTGGAACCGCTAGGGTGCGGGAAAACCGCTTGCCCAGTGGTGTTTGGCTGTTGGATAAGTAATTATCAATTGACCAAAAAACCGCCCGTCAAGTCAGGGGAGCCGGGGGTACCCGAAGTGCCGCCTTGCGCGGCCCTAAGGTAAATTCGGTGACAAAGACTAAGTCGTTAGAAAGTTGCGACTGTATGAGAGTAATCTTATACAAAAAAATTGGCTATATGCTGGAATATCTGTGAATCTCAGACTACTTATTGTTGTGGTATAATAATCACACGATGAGTGAAAAAGTTTTGAGTGCAGACAATCAGCAGGGAAGTTCTCTTATAGATAAGAGTAACCCCTCAGAGACTACACGCCGATCTCCGTTTACGTCCGCAATGAACAAAAAAGAGATTTTAGCATATGTGCATGGTGCTATGCATGATGCATCTCTCAACAAGAGGAAAAGAGTTCGTTTTGGTCAAAAATATCCAGAATGGCTCAAAACCTTGAAGAGTTTATTGCGTTCTGTCGGAGCAAATTCTTGGATGTACAAGGAAGGAAAAACCCGTAATTTATACATATTGGAAACAGTATGCAGAGATTTGGATTTTGCTTTTGACCCGAGAAAGCTTAAGACAGAAGGAGAAAAAATTGCTTATATTCGAGGCTTTTTTGATGCAGAAGGTGGGATTCCTCGTAATGAGGGAGAATTCTACATTCAACTTGCTCAAAAAGACTTTCAGAAAATGGAAACCATCAAAAAGATTCTCAATGACCTTGGAATTTATTGTGGAAAGATTCACAACCCAAGCAAGAGAGTTGATCCTGATTATTGGAGATTCTTTGTTGCTCGTAAGAGTCACGAAGCATTTGCTTCAATAATCGGGTCATGGCATCCGGTAAAAGCAGAGATTTTTTCCAAGCGGATGATGATATAGTCCATGCCCTATGGCGACATAGGGAGAAAACATGAACAAGGCACGGGTAGCGGAAGCTGCTCGTGGAACATTTCAAAGAAAAATCTCTCTGACTTCGGTCAGAGGGTGAACGAGTCGATTATCGTGTACTGCAATTGCGTACATGATAGGTTTATCCGATACCTTAAACGGATTGGCGCTGGGGAAAGACCTGGTACAAGGCCATCGTCACAAGCGATGAGCCGTGCGAACGAAACAAAATAAAGAATGGTATGAAGCAGATAATATAATAGACAATAGAGGGTAGAATGTAGAAAAAAGAGACACCAAAAGACCGCCCAGTAGGGCGGTCTTTTGGTGTCCTATTGACTTTCCCATAGGATATGCTACGCTATTAGCAGTGAAAAATAGAAAACGACTGACAGCCGAGCAGAGACTCTTTCGGGGCTTCATGCTCGGCGGAATCGCCGTCTGCGTCTTTATCGCAATGGCGATTCTCGTGGTGTGGGACGTTACCCACACCTTCACGGTCTACCAGTCCCACGAAACGGGGGATGTGGTAGAGATTCGGGACTGGAAGGGACAGTCAGTCCCCGACCAAAAATGGGACACCATTCTCGCGGGGAGATATGGCGAGCATAAGTGGGTCCCATAACCATCATCACAAGCCGCTGCGCACGACGCGCAGCGGCCTCATTATTTGTAAATGATGTCCTTTTTTGATATGGTGTAAACCGCATTAAGCGCGTGTAGCTCAGGTGGTTAGAGCGCGTCACTGATAATGACGAGGTCCCAGGTTCGAGTCCTGGCACGCGCAGTGAATGAAATGAACGAGCATGAGAAAGCTCTGGGAGAGCTTTCGACAGGACTCGAAGCCCCGATGAGCAGATTTTTGAGTTTGTCTTCAAACGATAAAAATCTCCATCGGGGGTACTGACGTTGTGAACCCCCCTGCTACCATAAAGGCGTTGGTCTAGTCCACCAACGCCTTTATTCGTTTTAACCAAGAATACAGATTATGTATACCCTTGGCATTGACCTACACAAGAAATCAAGTGTGTGGGTCCTCATCGATGAGCAAAGAACAGAACTTTGGAAAGAGAATGTTCCCTGCCATCCAGAATATATTAGCATTGCAGTAAAGAAGATTCCTGTGTCTCCAAAAGAAATACAGGTGGCGCTCGAACCTGTTGCCGGTTGGCGGTGGGTTTCAAGACAGCTTGAAGAAGCAGGCATGAAAGTACACATTGCTCACCCAAGAAAGATATATCTCATCGCAGAAAGCACCAAGAAGAATGACGCGGAGGACTCGAGAACTCTCGCCAACCTCCTTCATTCAGGATTCTTTCCCGAGGCTCACCGGTCATCGGAAGAAATATATCAATTGCGACTCTTGCTTCGCGAACGAAATTTCATCGTTCGGGAGAGGACGAGTGTTAAAAATCAATTGCAAGGAATTGCAACTACCCAAGGACTTCATTTAGTGAAGAGCGGTAATCCTCTCCACAAAAAAGGGAAAGAAGGAATCATGGCAGGGAATAATTTTGTTCTGAAGGAGCTACATCATCTTGAAGAGGCTCTTGAAAAGCGAATTGTGCCTTTTGACAAAAAACTACAAGGGGAAGTCCTAAAATATCCGATTGCAAGCATACTCCGAACGATACCAGGAGTAGGAATCGTCACCGCACTCACCGTCATTTCTGAAGTTGATGATTTCACTCGATTCAAAAGCGGAAAGCATCTGACAAGTTTTGCTGGATTAGTTCCAAGACAGCGTTCATCAGGAGATGTAGTGCGGTATGGAGCAATCACCCATGCGGGTTCTGCGCCACTTCGAACAGCGCTTGTTGAGACAGCAATGCGTATTCGAGAGAGCAACGCTCTGGAACTCTTCGCCTTTGTGAAGCGGCTCACTCCGATCTGCGGAGCAAAGAAAGCTCGGGTGGCGCTTGCTCGAAAACTCTTGGCTATCATGTGGAAATTGGCAACAACCAACACTGTCTACAATCCAAAACTTCTCTTTTCTTCTTGCACTACGAAAGTGAGTGATCTCGATACAGCTTCTGGCGCATAGACGCCGTGGTACTGCCTGAGACACTCGAAAACACGTATATATACGTCATGCGCTTAGAGCGCGGATAGTTGCTTGAGTCATATTCTACACAACCTCTTCTAGACGAGGAAGTAATTCGTAGTGCGAGAAGAGGAGAGAAAGGAAAGAAAAAAGATGTGAGAAGAAGAAAAAGCGTTTATACTACTTATACACAGGGGTTCATAGTTGACCCTGTAAGGGTCGAATGTCCTGGCACGCGCATAATTAGCTTTTAGCTAATAGCTGTTAGCTTTTAGTTTTAATTCCATTTTTCTAACAGCCAGAAGCTAGAGGCTAATAGCTACTTTGGGCACGTGGCGGAATTGGTATATTTACCTCTTGTAATTTGCCGAGGTGGTGAAATGGCAAACACACTAGCTTCAGGAGCTAGCGGGAGAAATCCCTTGGGAGTTCAAGTCTCCCCCTCGGCATTCGAAAAATTCTTCAGGGCGCGTACGGCTCAGAACCGTATCCCACAAGGTGAGAAGCGAATACATGGAGCTTCGCAAGACCCTGAGCATTCTGACTTTGGAATGCGAAAGGTGTACAGCTCCTGTAAGGAGGGAGAGTTCGGAGTCTCTCCATGCCCATTGACTTTTCACTCTTGATATGCCAAAGTCCTATGTTAGAAATACGCCTTCTAGGGGCATCTTCGCATGCTGTGCGTGCGAAGATGAACGCAGAGCCCCACTCTTAAAGAGGGTGTTGAGCAAGACCATATGAAAACACAAATCCGGCCGGACGATGTGCGATTCGGAACAGTGCAACAAACGGGTAAGAAAACAGTCATCATTGCCGTTGCGGATGGGAGACAAGGTCAGACCCGCCGACTCTTTTTAAGCCATCTCCGGCGCGCGGAGGCTGAACAAAGCACTGTACTATTCGCCACAGGACAAAAGCGGGAAATAAACAATAATGATAAGGTCGCCTACATTCCTCGGGGTGACGACTTCTGTCTGTGGGTGCTTAAGGATGAGTACGACGACGCGGTCAATGCTTGCTTGCAGACAAGCACTCCCGCACTCTAGTCGCTTACGGTAAATGAGGAGGTCCGGAATCCGCTCCGACACCCTCCTCTTTTTGTTTGCGTAAAAGCAGGGTAGTATATTTTTATGCTCGAGCACCAAAAGTATTTCAACGGTAAGAAAGTAACCCTCATGGGACTCGGCCTCCTAGGCCGAGGTCTTGGGGATGCAATCTTTCTTGCTCAAAATGGAGCACAGCTTATTGTTACTGACATTCGCGATGAAAAGATGCTCGCTTCGTCGCTCGCGAAATTGAAAAGATATAAGGATATACGATATACACTTGGCGGACATACATTTGAAGATTTCAGAAATCGGGATTTTATTCTCAAAGCCGCCGGAGTGCCGCTTGATTCGCCTTATATTGCCGAGGCAAAGAAGAACGGGATTCCGATTGAAATGGATGCTTCACTTTTCGCGAAACTTATGCCAAAGGGCGTCACTCTTGTCGGCGTGACCGGCACACGCGGGAAATCAACGACCGCCGAGTGTATCTTTACAATTTTGAAGGCCGCGAAAAAGCGAGTATTTCTCGGGGGGGTTGTACATACCGCAACTCTGCCGCTTCTTACAAAAGTTCGGGCAGGCGACATCGTCGTCCTTGAACTTGATTCGTGGCAACTGCAAGGATTCCATGATGCGAAGATTTCTCCTCACATCGCGGTTTTTACCACCTTCATGGACGACCATCTTCTGTACTACAAAGGAGACCGCAAACGATATTTTGACGACAAAACAGCCATTTTCCGCTACCAAAAAAGGAACGGTGTCTTAGTAGTGGGGAAGCAGGCGCAACAACAAGTACGCTCCGCGCGTCCACCGGGACGAATTGTGGTTGCCGCTGCAAACCTTCTGAAAAGTTGGGAGCTCCAAGTCCTAGGTGACCACAACCGCGAAAATATTGCGTGTGCTGTTGCGGTGGCAAAGGCGCTTGGTATAGCGTACGCTATCATTAAACGCGGAGTTGAGGCATTCCGCGGAGTGCCCGGCCGTTTGGAATATCTTCGTACGATTCGCGGCGTCAAAATCTACAATGACAACAACGCAACGACGCCGGATGCCACAATAGCAGCACTACATGCCTTAAATCCGAAATCCGAAATCCGAAATCCGAAACAAATTCTAAATTCCAAATCACTAAACGCTAAACGCTTAACGCTAAACACTGAACGAAATATCGTCCTTATCATGGGCGGGACGGACAAAGGGTTGGATATGTCGAAACTTGTCGCTGAGATCCCAAAGTACTGTAAGGGTCTTGTGTTACTCAAAGAATCTGGCACGACTAAGTTTCTTACCTTAATTCATAATTCAAAATTCATAATTCAAGAAATGGTAGAAGCGGAGAATTTGAAAGAATGTGTAGAAAAAGCAATGAATATGGCACAAAGCGGCGATACCGTCTTATTCAGTCCCGCCTTCGCCTCATTCGGAAAATGGTTCAAGAACGAGTATGATAGGGGAGAGCAGTTTGTGGAAATAGTTAAAAAATCAAAATGAGAGTTCATCACATTGCTCTTACAGTAAATAATCTCAATGAGTCAGTAAGCTTTTATTCAAAGCTTTTTGGTTTTTATCAAGTAAAAGCATTTGAGCGCCCCGACCTTAAAGGTAAAGCGACTTTTCTACAATGTGATAATACTATTTTGGAATTATGGGAGTTTGAGCAAGTTCACAAGAACATTGTAAATTCAAATTTACAACATACCGGCATATGGCATATTGCCTTCGGAGTTAATTCTGTTGAAGATTTTATTAAAACCATACCAAGCACAATTTCCACTACAAAGATAAAAAAAGGGGCAAGTGGAGGAAACTATGCCTTTCTGAAGGACCCGTCTGGAATTGATGTTGAGATTTATGAGACAAATTAATTTCTCAAAGATAAAAACTGTCCACTTTATCGGTATTGGCGGAATTGGGATTTCGGCGATTGCGAGGATGTTTCTCTATGATGGGAAAAAAGTAAGCGGGTCGGATATGACAGAGAGCGAGGTGACTGAAGGGTTAATGAAAGCAGGTGCGGTAATTTCAATTGGTGAAGATGCGAGAAATATCCCACCTGATTGTGATTTGGTGATTTATACTATTGCGATTCCACAAGAACATGTTGAATTAACCGAAGCAAAGAAACGCGGTACTACAGCACTTTCATATCCCGAAGCACTCGGTGTTATCTCAAAAGACAAGTACACGCTTGCGATTACCGGCACACACGGCAAGACAACCACAACGGCGATGATTGCCAAGATTTTGATGGACGCAGGTCTGGACCCGACGGTGATTGTCGGCAGTTTAATAAAAGACGCGGCTGGCAATCGGACAAATTTTATTGCCGGCAAAAGCAAGTATCTAGTCGTTGAAGCCTGCGAATACAAGCGGTCATTTCTTAATATCATCCCGAAGATTTTGGTGATTACCAACATTGACGCCGACCATTTGGATTACTACAAAGATTTAGATGATATAGAAAGTGGTTTTCGGGAATTGGCAGCGAAAGTGCCGAAAGACGGTGTGGTAATTTGCGATTTTTCCGACGCGCGGGCAAAGCGCGCCGCCTGCCTGCCGCCTGCCGGCCGGCGAGGCGGGGCAGGCAGGCGGCGCGGGGGGGAAAGGATTATTGATTTTGGAAAATTTGTCGCAAAAGTGCCGACACTTCTTGCGCCTGGCGCTCATAACAAAAAAAACGCCGCCGCGGCGCTCGCGGTTGCAGATTTTCTCGGGATTGACTTGGAGCAAGCCCGATCCGCCTTAGGCGGATTTATGGGCGCGGCACGGAGATTTGAGCTCCGCGGTAAAGCCAAAAACGGAGCGCTTGTTTATGACGACTATGGTCATCATCCAACTGAAATCAAGGCAACTCTTGCCGGTGCCCGCGAGCTATTCCCTCTTTCCTCCGAAGGCGGATCCGCCTCTGGCGGAAATAAAGGGGGCGGCTCTGGGGGGTTGTCTCCGAAGATTGTCGTCGTGTTTCAACCCCACCTCTACAGTCGGACCAAAGACCACCTCAAAGCATTTGGCAAATGTTTTAAAGATGCCAATGAAATAATTCTATTGCCGATTTATCCGGCTCGCGAAAAAAATCCGGGCAACATCAGTTCCGAAATGGTTGTTAAGGAAATAAAAGAGAACGACCAATCGGCGTGTTCGGTTGCCACTTTTGCCGAAGCGGCAAAGAAAGCGGCGACTTTAGCTGGCGGGAGTGGCGTAATTATCACTATGGGGGCAGGCGAAACCAACAAAGTCGCCGATATTCTTATTTTACCACTACCAGTAGTAAGGTAATTCGAGCTTCTCTTTCACAATTTTGTCTATCTCGTTTATTTTTGCGTGCACCTTATTCTGCACTTGGTGCGCAAGATTCCTTAATGTTTCTCTAGCTTGCATAATTCCTATTTCTCTTTCGGTTCTATTTCCTCGGTCTCTTGCCCCTTTTGATTTCCAATCACGAGCATAATGAGGATTATGTGGACCCGCCAGCTCGCTATGCGTATGTGCCGCCATGATCACCTCTTTCTTTTTGCTCGGTATTTCGTCATAGACACCACGTTGAGCGGCGGGGGATTCGGCTATCTCCAACGTTAGTCCATGCCAACCTTTTTCAAGTAACTCACGCAATTTATGTTTCCCGGGATCAGATTTTGACCTTATCTCCGCGACCTCACCTTCTAATTCCCCTTTTAATTTTTTCAATTCCTCGTTTTGTTTTTGTTCTCGCTGTGCTTTATTAAACCAATATGTTTTCTTACCGAAAGATGTAATAGCTCTTTTTTTCTTCTCAAACGAGGCAAGAAAAGCTTTGCCCTCCGCGGTTTCCCCTTTCAGGAAAGCTTCTTGGGCGGTTAGCTCGCTCATAAGTTCTGATTCTATGGCGGTAAGTTCATCCGTTATCTCCTTAATGAGTTTCCTTTCCTGTGCCTCAATTTCACTCTCGTGCTTCTCAATCCTATCCGTATGGCGTTTTTGAGCCTCCCCTTTTATGGCCGATTTCAATTCTTCAGGTTTGATTTCTGAAGGAGTTCCCGCCAGTTCTTGTGCAATAAGGACCTGTCCTGCCGCGAACGCATCCGGGTCGTTCCCCGCCTTTTCCTGCTCTTCCGCGTATCCTTTCCACCGGCTTCCTATCTCTGCGCTTCTCTGACCAGCGTCGTGTCTTTTTTGTTCCAGTTCCGTCTTTCTTGCTTGTATGGCGCTCTTGAGATTTACGAGTTCCTCTTTTGCTTCGTTAATCACCGCGTCTAATGCAGCATCCGGGTGTTCTTTCTTCTTTTCTTCTGATTCCATGATTCTTTTCTCTAACCGCGATGCGTAACGCTCCTGCTGTTCAATTTCATTTGAAAGTTCCTGAAGACCATCATATACGCGCGCCTTCTCCAGACCTTCCGCTTCCGCGTGGCCACTGCTTTCCTTGGGTTCATTCCATCCGCGACGCTTCAACATATCAGCAGAAGTTTTTGCAGTAAGTCGGTAATTGCCGGTCGCCATATCCGTCCCTTCCTTTGCGAGGGTATCAAGATGCGCTAACCGCATTTCCCTCTATTGTCTTACCATGTTTATTCTGTTATTCTTGAGAACATCAGAATAACAGTGTCTATTATGAAGAAGGATACAAACACAAAAAGTTACAGGGAATTGGAGCGGATGGTTCGGGGGTTTGCGAATCATCGGCGCATACAGATACTAGAGATTCTTAAGAAAAATCCCGAAATGTCGGTGGATGAGATAGCCACCTCCCTTGATATAAATTACAAAACTGTGGCTGACCATGTGCGGCGGCTTGCAATAGCCGGTCTAGTCCTTAAACGCAGTCAAGATGTGTCGGTTCGTCATCGACTCACAGGTCGCGCCGAGTCTATTCTGAAGTTCTTGAGAACATTAGAATAAACGATGTTTTCTTTGCGCAATCACCATTCTGTTATTCTTGAGAACATCAGCATAAAATAAGACATTACTATGGCTACATTGTATATAGTAGGCACGCCGATAGGGAATTTGGAAGACATCACGCTACGCGCTTTACGCGTATTGAAAGAGGCGGACTTGATTTTTGCCGAGGATACGAGAGTGACAAAAAAGCTTTTGGCGCATTTTGAAATTGGAACGCAGGTGGCGAGGACGCACACCAGAGACGAAAAACGGGCGGCGGCGGAAATCATCTCCGCGCTGGAAAGCGGCAAGAATGTCGCTTTGGTTTCCGATGCCGGCACGCCGGGGATTTCGGACCCGGGGGCAATGCTGGTCCAGAAAGTGAGGGAGTATTTCCAATCCGACAAGGTTCAACCTTTTTCCCGATTCAAGGTTGAACCTTTAAAGATTGAATGCGTGCCAGGGCCGAGCGCGCTCACGGCCGCTCTTTCAATTTCCGGCGTGCCAGCACACGATTTTGTGTTCTTGGGATTTTTACCGCACAAGAAGGGGAGGGAAACTCTGTTCAAAGAAATTACCGCGTCAAAACGGACAGTGGTTTTTTATGAATCTCCGCATCGGATTTTGAAGACACTTGAGTCGCTTTCAAAACACGCGCCGGAAAAACAACTCGCGATTTGTCGCGAACTGACAAAAGTCCACGAAGAAGTAAAAAGCGGTTCCGCCACAGAGCTTTTAGAGTTTTTCAAAAATAATCCGGAGAAGGTGAGAGGGGAGTTTGTGGTGATTGTGTCAGCTTAGACTATTTATTTTTACCGCAAGAATAAAATCGTTTTCGGAGAGGCCGTCTACGGCGTGGGTAAAAAGTGTGATTTCGACATACCCCCAGCCGAATGAAATATCAGGGTGATGTCCTTCGCTTTCGGCGAGCGCGCCGACTTTGTTTACGAACGCGAGCGCCTCGACGAAATTCTTAAACTTGAATCGCCGTTTGAGTTCATGCCAATCCTTGACTTCCCACTCAGGCACCTCCTTGCACAGCGTTTCAATTTCATTCGCCATAAGGTGGGGCATGCCGCCTTCACAGGGGATGCATTTCTTGTTTATTAGATTTTCCATGGGCGTATCATAACATAAAGTACAAAAAGCCCGCCAAACAAGGTGGCGGGCTTGGCAAAAGAAAGTGGGACGCTAGAGCAAAAGCACGATGCGGTCACGCAATCTCCTAAGCCATTTCTGAAGCGATGAATTTTTCTCAAGACTCTCCTTAAGAAACAAGGTCATGAGCATAGTCCGGAAGAGCTCAAGGTGCATCGGGTTCTCGTGCGAACAGAGCCAGCAACGCTCATTGTTCGGGACCGACTCCAGTTTCAGTCGCTCGTACGTTGGCTGGGGATAGAACCAACTGTACTCAAACAAGATTCCACTGGGCGGAGGCGGTACGGCCTCCCACCGTTCCGCTGTGGAGAAATCGGCTTTGCAGCCGATTCTTTGACGATACAATACTTGACAGTAAATAGTCATTCTCTGTGTCGTAAGGTCAGGCGCCTCGATGCGTTCTGTCTTTCCGCTAAGCACTTCCGTATCTTTGCCTCTTCCCCTTTTGAGGACGAATTCTCCATTGCGAAACTTTGGAACCAGCTTGCGAAGTTCTGCCGGGTCTTTGTGATGTCGGTGCATAGATTCAATTCTTTCTGACCGAAGTTTACCATGTTGGTTTTGCAGTGTATAATGCAGAAACTCTGAGATTTTATGCGTAAATATACAGTATATATGTGGGCTGGCGCCTGGCTTCTTATTTTGCCGTTTTCAGGCGTACCCGGGAATTGGAAAGAAGCACTCACTATACTTACGGCGCTTTTCCTAATCGTGTACTCATACGCCTTGCGTCGAGGGATTCGTTCCGCGGAAGACCTTGGAACTGCGCCAGTAGCCGAGGGAAAAATCCAAAACCATGACATAAAAAGCGCTGCCACTGCCGCTCGACAGGATTCTGATACTTAGTATCATGACTCCCCCCTTGCTCTACAACAGAAAAGAATATATCGGTTATTTCAGAAAAAAGCCCTTCATATGGACTCTGACACTTGTTTTAGGCGTCAGTCTGTATTTTGGGTTGCCGTCTCTCTTTAAGACAAGCTATCAGGCGCCACTCCCAGCTGCCGCGATAAAATCTGTTACGGAAACTGCACAGGCGCCTGCAGTAATTCATCTTCCGACTCCGAAACCCCAGAAGGCCATTTATATGACGAGCTGTGTCGCTGGAACACCGTCTTTTCGTGGTGAACTGGTGAAGCTCATAGAAGAAACGGAATTAAATAGCATTATTATTGATATCAAAGATTACACCGGCACACTTTCCTTCAATCCGAAATCAGAAAAACTCAAGGAGTTTGTTTCCACAAAATGCATGGCGCCCGACATGAAAGAGTTCGTAGAAAAGCTCCACGAGAAAGGCGTCTATGTCATCGGCCGTATCACGGTGTTCCAAGACCCGTTTTTGGCAAAGCGTCGGTCGGATTTGGCCGTGAAGAAAGCGAGCGATGGAAGCATTTGGAAAGATTACAAAGGCATCAGCTTTACCGACCCGGGTTCAAAGGAAGTATGGGAACATACGGCTCTAATATCCGAGGAGGCCTACGCCATCGGCTTTGATGAGCTTAACTTTGACTATATAAGATTCCCCTCTGACGGGCCGACGACGGATATCGCGTTTCCATGGAGCAAAAACCGCGTAAAGTCCGATGTGCTGGAAGAATTTTTCAAATATCTTTCAGAGCGATTACGACCGCTCGGCATAATTATCTCCGCGGATGTGTTTGGCATGACAACGACGAATACGGACGACCTCAATATCGGGCAGGTGCTGGAAAAAGTAGCTCCATATTTTGATTATGTGTCGCCGATGGTGTATCCGTCGCATTACCCGCCAGACTTTAATGGTTGGACAAATCCGAACGCGCACCCGTACGACATAGTCAAGTTTTCAATGGACAGCGCGGTCAAACGATTTCTTGCGACCACAACCGTCGTCGCGCTTGCTGGAATCGAGCCAATAGCGTCCACAACGCCTCCTCTTTATCCTAAGAAGGCGTGGCACGTTGAAAAACTTCGTCCGTGGTTGCAAGATTTCGACTACGGCGGCAATTACGATATCGCGGAAGTACGGGCGCAGATCACGGCGGTCTATGACGCGGGACTAACTTCTTGGATGCTGTGGGCGCCGAGTAACCGATATACAAAAGAAGCATTATTGCCAGAATAAAACACAAAGCACAGTGTCCCCGCCTGCCAATCGGCGGGCAGGCAAAAAACCAAACAAAACACAAAACACAAAAAAAGAAACTCAAACACCGAGGGCACATTACAAGGTCGAACCTTGTATCCAATGGCCCTCATCCTTGGCAGGTGGGTATATTTCGTGTAATGTTCTTGTAGAGAAACAGAGAAAACTATGGCCAATCTTCGATTCCGGGCCGAACTGCGGATGCACGCGTGAGGGGGAGCAGTCTACCTCCCTCCTATATAAGCATCTGCGGTTTCGGCCCCTTTTTTATGTGTCATCCCGCACTTTTCAGAAAAAGTGCGGGATTGCGGCACTACGAACGCCGCTCATGCGAATACCCTGCGCTTGTGCGCAGATGGGTTCGGTGCGGCCCCGAGGGTAACGCCCTGCAGTGCCGCTCTTAAAGATTTTGCGTGTTTATCCCCAGTCGTTAGATTGACAGGCATATACAACATGGTAGTCTTCTTGTCCAGACCGCATCAAATGTAGACTAGATTCAATATGGTGCCGTTGGCGCTTGAGAATCTATAGGGTGCGGATACTAAAGAAATGGGGGCAACAATTGAGCCCCCTTGAGGAAAAACTATGGCACGAGAAGCTGCTGCCAAACGCGGGCGGATGTCGCCCACGACGAAGCTCGTACACATCAATGGCCGGGATATTCCCGTAGAAGAGTTGACTCCCGACCAACTCGAGGCATGGAGAGGGCTCCGCTCCGCGGAACGGGTACCCAACATCTGGGAGAAACAATACCCGTGTGTGGTGTTGAGGTGAGGTGACGAACCGGCGGTTTCATTGCGGCGGCGGGAAGGATTTCCGCCGCCCTTTTTTGTTTTCTGCAAAAGCATATACTATAGGAGATGATGCATCCTCATAAAGACGACCCCATCACCTACTTCGGCCAAACCGACTCGCGCGGGAGGCGCGTTCCGTTTGGCATCAAGTCGCGCGACCGCTCGCGGCACATGTATGTCATTGGGAAGACGGGCATGGGGAAATCCACGCTTCTTGAGAACATGGCCATTCAGGATATAAGGAATGGCCACGGCGTCTGCTTCGTTGACCCGCACGGCAAGACCGCCGACCTTCTCCTTGATTACGTTCCGGAACATCGTATTAAAGACGTGCTCTATTTCGCGCCTTTTGACATGGACTACCCGACCTCCTTTAACATCATGGAAGACGTCGGACGAGACAAACGCCACCTCGTCGTGAACGGGCTTATGGCGACGTTTGAAAAGATTTGGGTGGACGCGTGGAGCGCACGTATGGCCTACATCTTGCAGAACACGCTTCTCGCGCTCCTTGAATATCCCGACTCAACGCTTCTTGGCGTAAATCGCATGCTCGTTGATAAAGAGTACCGCAAACTTGTGGTAAGCAACGTCAGCGACCCCTCGGTCCGGGCATTCTGGGTAGATGAATTCGCGAAATACACCGACCGCTACACCCAGGAGGCGACCCCGGCCATCCAAAACAAAGTCGGTCAATTTACGTCAAACCCGCTCATCCGAAATATCGTCGGCCAATCAAAATCAACCTTCGACCTCCGCAAGCTCATGGACGAGCGCAAAATCATTATTGTCAACCTTTCAAAAGGAAAGGTGGGAGAAGGGAACGCGAACCTTCTTGGCAGTATGTTCATCACCAAAATCTATCTTGCGGCCATGTCGCGAGCGGATGTAACTGAAACCGAGCTCCAAAAACTTCCGAATTTCTATCTCTATGTAGATGAGTTTCAGTCATTCGCGAACAAAAGTTTCGCGGATATTCTGTCGGAAGCCAGAAAATACAAACTCAACCTTACGCTCGCGCACCAATATATAGAGCAAATGGAAGAAGAGGTAAGCGCGGCGGTTTTCGGCAATGTGGGCACGATGGCGGTGTTCCGCGTAGGCGCGTTCGACGCTGAATTTATGGAAAAAGAATTCGCGCCTGCGATTATGGCGGAAGATTTGGTTAATCTAGGCATCTATCAAATCTATCTTAAGCTCATGATTGACGGTGTGACATCATCGCCGTTCTCGGCAGTCACTCTGCCTCCGATTGAACGGCCGTCGGAGTCTTTCCGAGAGCAGGTTCTTGAACATTCTCGCACCACATTCTCACGCCCGCGCGAGGTAGTGGAGCGCGAGATAAATGAATGGCATGCCCCGATAATACCTCCTCCAAAAGAGCGAAAGGACGCGCCGGAACGCAGAGATTTTGCACGGGAATCTACTCCGAGAGTGAATATGGAAAAGCATGATTCCGTGCCAAGTAGAGTTCATACGGAGAAGTCCGAACGAATCTTCCGGAGTGAGACTCAGGCGACTGAACAGGCACAAATATCTATACCGCAAAGAAAAAAACACTCGGAGACCACAAAACAGCCTTTCGCATCAGGGCAAACTGGAGCCGTATCTTCAAGAGATTTGCGCAAAAGTGGGCGAATGCACCCTCCTGACAGGTCTCTACCTGCTTCTATGCCACTGTCACATTTGCATCATGGAGCCAAAAAAGGACTATCAGAAGGCGCGCATCTCTCTGAACTGCGCAAAGCTCTCTCGGACGCCCTGCGCAGTTCAGAGCTTAATACAGGAGAAGGCAAGACCGCAAACACACCACGGTTAGAGGAAGATGAGGCGCAGAGAGCATCTAGAGAGGCAAAAGAACACACCGGTCCGCATGCCAGTTTCTCGCAGGCACATGAAATTCCAGAGAAACTCCTCCGTAAGCTTCTTCTGGTGCCAAATCCCGCCTCAATAAAAGAGAAAATAGCGGATAAGAATCCACCTCCTCCATCTGTTTAGTATTAAGTTTTTGCGACGTGAAGCTGAAGAAACTCTTTACATCAATTGCCGTGCTTGGGGGCAGTTTCATTATTCCAAGCGTGTCTTTTGCGGGAGCGGCAATCTCCGAGATTATGTATGACCTCCCTGGCGCCGATACGGGTCGGGAATGGGTTGAGGTACAGAATACTTCGAGCGAAGAGGTTTCTTTCTTGAAGTGGAAACTTTTTGAAGCGAACACTAATCATTCGCTCACGCTTTTTCAGGGAAACGCGACTACGTCGACAAACGGTTTCGCGATTATTGCCGATGACCCGACGAAGTTTCTCGCGGATAACCCGCAATATAGCGGCACGCTGTTTGATAGTAGTTTCTCACTGTCCAATACTGGCGAAACGCTTGAACTCAAGGCCGATGACCTCAGTATGCATCAGACGACCTATGCTTCCTCAAGCGGCGGAGCTGGAGATGGGAACAGTTTACACAAAAGTAATAATATTTTTGTCGTTGGCATTCCTTCGCCAGGAAGCGCGACCATACAAACACCAATTTCTCCAGCGTCAAGCGCTTCAAGTTCTCCAGAAACCGAGGAAACATCTCCACCACCCGCTACCTCTTCTGAAACTTCAGGGTCAGCGAATTACGGAGCGACGACAGGGGTTTATAAACCGCAGATATATGTAAGCGCTTTTGTATCTCAAAGAGGCGTAGCTGGAGCTCCAATACTGTTTGACGCCGCGGCAGTTGGGGTCAAAAAGGAACCGATAACAAACGCGAGGTATGTATGGAGTTTCGGCGACGGCGGCACAGCGGAAGGGAAGAAAGTGTATCACACGTATCACTATCCGGCCGCGTACACGGTTTTAGTCGATGCCTCGTCCGGTGAATTAAGCGCCATGGACAGAAAAGAGATTACCATCGATTCGCCGGAAATTGTAATCGAGAATATAAAGGCGGGCGAGGACGGATTCATTGAGGTGAAAAATAACGGGAAAAACGACGTCGACCTTTCTCTATGGATTCTGAGGAGTATGTCCGGCACATTTACAATCCCGAATGGGACTCTCCTCGGCGCGAGAAAGGCAATTCCGTTTCCCGCTCAAATTACCGGATTATCTGCTGACCCAAAGAGTACGGCACTTCTTTATCCCAATGGGAATCTAGTCGTTGCGTACAAAGAGAAAAGCGCGATTACAGCGCCGCTTCCGGCAAAAGATCCAAAACCAGCCGCGGCTCCTGTCGTGGAAAAAGAAGCCAAACCGAATACATCGCTCATCAAACCTGCCGCAGGGTCTCTGGAAAAAGAAGCAGTTTCTGTAGCGGAGCCTCTTTTTGCGGCTTCCTCAAGCGCAACAAAGTTGTCCGCGCAAGCAGTGGAGCTTATCGGCGCCGCAGGCGCCGCTGACGGGCGTGGCATCGTGCCTTGGCTCGGAGGAGTCGCACTGCTCCTTCTCGTTTCTATAGGAGGATACTTCGCGATGCTTCGACCGCCGAAAGAATCGAGCGCGGCGGAAAAGCTCAAGGAAGAAGTGGCGGAGTATGAAATCACTGAAGAAGTAAATAGCAAGTAGTTAGTAGTAAGTAGGAAGAACAGTCAGAGCATTTCTTTTCTACTAGCTACTTTCTACTATCTACTAACTAGTATGAAAATTCTTATTTTTAGCACCGCTTATCTCCCGTTCATCGGGGGAGCGGAACTTGCGATAAAAGAAATCACTGACCGGACTCCAGATATTTCGTTTACGCTTATCACGGCGCGTTTTAAGCGCGATTTGCCGAAATCCGAGAAAATCGGAAACGTTGAGGTCTATCGGGTCGGACTCGGAACCAGTGTTGATAAATGGCTTCTGCCGTGGCTGGGGTTCCGAAAGGCTAAATTGCTTGAGAGAAAAGAGAGTTTTGATGTTGTCTGGTCCATGATGGCAAGCCAGGGAAGCATTGCCGCCGCTTTTTTCAAACAGGCGTTTCCGCAAAAGAAATTAGTCCTGACACTGCAGGAGGGAGATGAAGAAGCGCATCTCAAGCGCTACGTGTTTGGGAGCGACTTATTGTACCGGCTGCTCATTCGTCCGTGGCATCTGCGTGTCTTCAAAAAAGCGGACAGGATAACCGCAATCAGTAACTATTTAGCAGAACGGGCACGGAAGAATGCGCCGAACACGCGGATGGAGGTGATACCGAATGGAGTAGATATCGCAAAATTCCAAATCACAAATTCCAAATTACAAACAAACCCAAATCTCCAAAGAGAAGAAATAAGAAAGAAATTAGGAATACAAAAGGAAGACAAAGTCGTTATCACCACGTCGAGGTTGGTGGAGAAAAACGGAATAGGGGATTTAATCCTGGCGATGCGGTATCTGCCCGAAAATGTGAAGCTACTTATATGCGGAATCGGTCATCTTGAGAATAGCTATAAGCTAAAGACTTCCTCCCAGGGCGGATCCGCCTCTGGCGGAAAAAGCTATAAGCTGGAAGACCGGATACGATTTCTAGGCCACATACCACATGAACAATTACCCGGTTATCTTCACGCCGCAGACATCTTCTGCCGCCCAGCGCTTTCGGAAGGTATGGGTAGTTCGTTTATTGAGGCAATGGCGGCTTCACTGCCCGTTGTTGCGACTCCGGTGGGCGGCATCCCCGATTTCCTCAATGCACCCTTTCCAGAATCAGAAGCAGAGGGCTCTCTATTCTCTAATTCTCACGAATTAGAGAATAGATGGGGGGAGACAATAACAGGATTATTTTGCGAAGTAGGAAATCCCGAAAGCATCGCCGAAAAAGTGAAGCTTCTCTTATCGAATGGAGAACTCCGAAACAAAATAATTGAAAACGCCTCAAAAATGGTGCGGGAGAAGTATGGATGGGAATGGATTACAAAGAAGATGCAAGAGATATTTCATCCCCTTGTGTTTTGAAACGGGGGGGGGGGTAATATTAGCGAAAGAATAGGATTTATTCGTTAATAACTAAACTATGAAATTCGAAATCCCCTCCGCATCTCCTGAGAAAAAAGAAGAGGTGCGAGAAACTCACAACTATGAATGCCCGCTTACTAATGGGGCTGACGTTAGGCTTGCATACGCGACTGGCGATCGTGGGAAAATCAACGAAATTACAAAGCTTGAAATTCACGATAAGGCAGGAAATAAAAAAGAAATCGAGAAATTTCTCAAGGACCTTGATGTACCATATACGGGAGGAGGGGAGTCTACAAGCCCGGAAGGATATTCTGTGTGGTATACCGTAGCTCCGGAAACCCTGAAAAAACCAGGTGTGCTTGAAAAAATAAAGACACTTCTCCACGCAAGATTTGAACCGGCTGACGAAAAAGGCGATGAAAACAGCTGGGGTACTGAATACTTTACCGGTCTGAATGGTTAATAGACTTAGATTTGCCAATGTTTTAGGATTGCGGTACGATGCTGTCATGCAGAAAGAATCAGCCATAAACGTTGTGCCGCCAGCGACCGCCCTTTAATCGGGTAGGCGCTTTCTTTGTAATTGAACGCAGAAAACCGCCCCCGATTGGAGGGGCAGTTTTTGTTTTGGCCAGCCGTCATTTTTCAAGGTTCGACCTCTTTCTCGGTTTGAGGCCGAACCCCGAGACTCTAAAATGACAGATGACTAGAACAAAACGTTCTAGCCGCTTTCCCGATTCTCTTGAATGGGTATGACTGGCGGTTTGGTCTTCGACAACTACATATCACTATGAACGAGCGACAACGTATCGTAATTAAAGCAGGCACCGGCGTTCTTCGCGCGAACGGACATCCAAGCAACTCTGTGTTTTTTAACATTGCCGCGCAGGTTGCGAGGATAAAAAACGAAGGGCATGAAGTCATCATTGTAAGTTCCGGAGCGGTGGATGCCGCGAAGCACTGGCTCACCCTTCTTGGAAAGGATTTTTCAGCGCTGAACGCGGGAGAACTCTCAAGTATCGGAACAAGCGAACTACTCTTGCGGTGGAAAAACGCGTTTCTCCCGCACAGCATAGCTATTGCCACAGGATGGCTCACTCATAGTGTCTGGCATCACAATGACCAGAGGGAGAATCTGCAAAAATCTGCGAGTAAGTTCTGCGCGCTTCGCTACATCGTGCTCGTGGTAAACGAAAATGACTTGCTCTCGAGGTCGGAACTTAAGAACATGGAAAGAGGGGTGGGGGATAACGATTACATGGCAAGGCGAGTCGCCTGTCTTTTAAACGCTGATGCAATTCTCTTCCTAACTGAATCCGGCGGGATATGGAGCGGCAATCCAGGAAATACTACAGCTCGAATTTACCGCGAACTTGATGGGCGCCATACGTTTCGTCTTGGCGCAAGAGACGGCGGCAAGTCACAGACAGGAACGGGTGGTCCGCAATCAAAGATAAATCAGGCAAGTATCTGTTCCAGAAGAGGCATACGCGCTGCCATCGCAGGCGTTCATGAAAAAGAGGTAATTGTAAGATTCGCGCGCGGTGAATACGTGGGCACGACGATTACCAATCGCACTGTTCTCTCGCAATGATGAGGCCAGGTAGTTTCAATCGCACAAAGGACTGTCCTAACGGATAGTCCTTTTTCTTTGTTATCATTGAGCTATGAAGATTTTGATTGCAACAGGCATATACCCACCGGACATCGGCGGACCGGCGCAGTATACAAAGGGGGTGGAGGAGGCATGGAGAGCACAGGGACATACTGTGCAAGTTCTGTCGTTTGGAATTGAACGAAAACTGCCGACAGGTATTCGGCATCTCTACTATTTTTTCCGCGTATTATTTTCTCTACCGCGCGCGGACTTCGTATTTTCTCCCGATACTTTCAGCGCGGCAATTCCGGCGTTTTTCGCAAGCAAGCTCTTTGGAAAGAAGATTATTATCCGCACGGGCGGCGATTTTCTGTGGGAGTGGTATGTGGAGCGGACGGGGGATTTGGCACTCCTTCGCAACTTTTATCAAACACGCGTTCCACAATTCAACCTAAAGGAGCGTATCATTTTTTGCCTTGTCAGATTTTTGTTCCGTTATGCTGACGCCGTTATCTTCAGCACTTTGTGGCAACGGGATATCTTTAGGCAACCATATACCTTAAATCTGGAAAAGTGTTTTGTCGTTGAGAATTATTATGCCCCTCCGACGAGACAGAACTATTCTGATATTCTCAAGAATAACAGAATAGAGAAAGTGTTTGTAGGAGGAACGCGGGAGTTAAAGTGGAAGAATATACAGCGTATCAAGGAGGCCTTTTCAAAACTTCAAGAAAAAGGTTTGCCGGTATCTTTGGAGTTACAAACAGGGAGTCGTGAGCAATTTTTGCGGGGTATAGAGTCAAGCTACGCCGTGATTCTTGCCTCGCTTGGCGACATATCGCCAAATACGATTCTTGAGGCGATCTCGTACGGGAAACCCTTCATTTTGACGCGCGAAACCGGACTCCATGAGAAACTCAAAGATATTGGAGTGTGGGTAGACCCAGAAGACGTGGATGATATTGCGGCGAAGATAGAATGGTTGGCGAGTGACGCTAATTACGAAATTCAGAGCAAAAAAGTGGAAGCATTTACGTTCACACACGGCTGGGAGGATATAACCAAAGAGATTCTAGCCATCTATGAAAGTCTTAAACTTTAGCTTGGACAGAACGATTCTTGAAAAAGATTCCGCCGTGCAAAAGCGGCTTATTGCCCTTGCAGAAAAAGCGGGGAAGATAACCGTATTCGTGCCGGGGATGAAGGATGAGAAACAGGAGTTGTCGGAACACCTTACCGTCTATTCATTCGGAGGCTCGAAACTGCTTCAGCTATTTAAGATGTGGAGGATGGGGAAGCGGTTGCTCCGTTCGAGAGATTCCTCCTTTTTTAAAGGAGGTGCCGAGTCTTTGAGGCGGAGGATTTTAAATCCCTCGGCTCTTCAGAATGAGCCACTCCCTTTGACAAAGAGAGAATTAAGACCTTACGACCTCATTACCGTTCAAGACCAGTATTTTCTAGGATTTCTAGCCGTAAAACTCTCGGAGAAGTTCTTAGTGCCAATTGAAGTGCAGATACACGGTTTTGAAAAGATGGAAGGCGGGCGAGCGAGACTGGCGCGTTTTGTGCTGGAACGCGCCGCAAAGATTCGCGTCGTCAGCGAAAGACTGAAGCGCGAGATTACTACGCGCTACGCGCTACACGCTACACGCTTTTACATCCTGCCTGTGTATACTCAAATAGAGATTTCGCAGAGAATTGTAAAGCGGAAAACTGTTCCATACCCCTTCACATTTCTAACTGTCGGACGATTAGTTTCGGTTAAAAATATTGCGCTTCAAATAAACGCCTTTGCCAAAGTTGCAAAAGAAATTCCGCATATCCGTCTGCGTATTGTCGGCGACGGCCCTGAACGAGCCAAACTTGAGCTAGAAGCTAGAAGCTTGAAGCTAGAAGCTTCAGTAGTCTTTGAAGGTTATCAAAATAACCTAGGGCGGTTCTATGAAGAGGCGGACGCTTTTTTGTTCACGTCCAACTCTGAAGGGTGGGGGCGCGTCGTGCTTGAAGCGGCGGCGCATAAACTTCCAATCATAATGACCGATGTCGGCCTTGCGCGCGAAGTCATCAAAAATGAGGAGAGCGGACTCGTCATTCCAGTGGGAGACGAACGCGAACTTACGCTCGCTATGAAAGAGTTTTTAGATAAGCCGGAGCTTCGCGTCCGGCTTGGAGAGGCCGCCTTCAAAATCTTTAAATCGTTTCCTCTGCGCGATGCGCAAATACAGAAGCAAATTGAGGAATGGAAACACATCTCCATGGTCTAACTTGATCTATCCGTAGGCGGTTTAAGTTGTAAAGCCGTTAGTTTAGGATAGAATTGACGTCATTATGCGAAGACCTATCGTGCAAAACACTAGTCAGAAGAAACCTCTTATAGGATTCATCGGGCAGGGATTCATCGGCAAAAACTACGCCGATGATTTTGAGAACCGCGGATACACTGTTATACGATATACAAAAGGGTCCGCATTTGCACACAATAAAGATAAAATCGCTACGTGCGATATCGTGTTTATAGCGGTGCCGACGCCGACCACGCCAAAAGGTTTCGACTGTTCTATTGTGCAAAGCGTTCTTCCGCTCGTGGGGAAGAGAAAGATAGCGGTGATAAAATCAACGCTGCTTCCCGGCACGACAGATATGCTACAAAAAGAATATCACGATATATTTGTTTTTCACTCGCCGGAATTTCTGCGCGAGAAAACAGCCGCGTACGACGCCAGTCATCCCAACCGCAATATCGTCGGGATTTCAGTTGAGAGCAAAGAAGCCAAACTGGCGGCACAGCGCGTGCTCTCTGTGCTTCCAAAAGCGCCTTTTGAAATGACGGTGCGGGCGAAAGAAGCGGAACTTGTTAAGTACGGGGGGAATAATTTCTTGTACATTAAAGTTGTTTATATAAATATGCTGTTTGATCTTGCGAAAGAATTGGGATGCCGATGGAATGTAATCCGGGACGCTATGAAGGCCGATGCTCGAATCGGAGATTCACACATGGAGCCGATTCATGAGAGTGGACATTCCACAGAAACTCACAAGCGAGCGCGCGGAGCGGGAGGCCACTGCTTCATCAAAGACTTTGCCGCGTTTTCCACTATATACGAGGAACTTGTTGGAGATGATCTTGGAAAGAAGCTCCTTCACGCACTACGCGACAAAAATAACGACCTCCTCAGAAAAAGCGGAAAGGACATTGACCTTTTGGAAGGAGTGTACGGAACACGAGCGAAGCGCTCGTAATTTCTAAGTTCTAATTTCTAATTCACCTAATTTAGACAGAATCCAAAACACAATGTCCCCAAACCCAAATAAAACACAAAGTTAAGAAGACATACCAAAACACAAACTATCCAATGCTTAAACAAAGGCACAAACTGTGTCAAACTACTCAAACGTTGGCTCGTTTGTGTTTTGGGGATCTGTGTTTTGTTTGAAGATTGTGTACTGTGCTTTGTGCTCTACGACACTGTGTTTTGTGAAGCTTAAGATAGATTAGCGAAGCCCTAACCACCGCCTCCGGCGGTGACTGAACACAAGGTTCTACCGTTGCGTTAAAATATCATAGCTCCAGTCTGGAAGGCACTACTCGGAGCTATGAAATCAAACTACAAAC
>Ga0209211_10000615_pt1 | contig 71948 bp, 69 predicted proteins | sample RifGroA2_FD_183992 | JGI IMG/M metagenome (GOLD analysis project Ga0209211, IMG submission 183992) | Groundwater microbial communities from Rifle, Colorado, USA - Groundwater A2 (SPAdes) (version 2) | ecosystem: Environmental > Aquatic > Deep subsurface > Groundwater | place: Rifle, Colorado... | reverse complement strand
TGAAGAACAGCGGCTTCCAGGCGATCTTGCCGATCTTGTCGCCGTCGGCGGTTTCCACCACCAGGGCCTTGAAGGTGATGATGCTGCCCAGAAAGGCCAGCAGCACGCCCAGGGCCAGCGGGAAGTACCCAGGCCCCATGCGGGCTCCGTCTCCCAGTGTGTACCCCGTGGCGCCCCAGGCAAAGGCAACGCCTACGCCCATGAACATCAGGCCGGAGAAAAAATCTTTTTGGCTTTTTATATTCACTGTCTGTCTCCTACAACTAAACGGTCACGCATTCTGCCTGCATTTTTAGGGGCTTTGTTTTCCGCCTGACTCACCCGTGCAGCGGGGGCGTGGAGGTCAGCACTTCCTCCATCACCGTTTGGCCCTCTGCCACGCGCAAGGCGCCGGCCAGCCGCAGTGGGCGCATGCCGTCGCTCACAGCCTGGCGGCGCAGGGCGTCTATGTTGGCGTCGGAACTCACGCGCGACTTGAAGCCCTCGGTGACCACCAGCAGTTCATACAAGCCCATGCGCCCCATAAACCCGGTCATGCGGCAGTCCACACACCCCACCGGCTTGAATGGCTTGTAGCCGCCATTGATTTGCCAGGGCTTCACCATCTCGCTCAGTGCTTCGCGGCTGGCCTCATCGTCACGCACCTTGCATTGCTTGCATAGCGTGCGCACCAAACGCTGCGCCAGCACACCCAGCAAGGTGGCGTTGATCAGATAGGGCGGAATGCCCAGCTCCATCAAGCGGGTGACGGCGGAGGGTGCGTCGTTGGTGTGCAGGGTGGAAAACACCAAGTGGCCGGTGAGCGCGGCCTGCACCGCCATCTCGGCGGTTTCCAGGTCACGGATTTCGCCCACCATGATGATGTCCGGGTCCTGCCGCATGAGGGCACGCAGCCCCTGCGGAAAGCCGAAGTCCAGCTGTGGCTGCACCTGGGTCTGGTTGAAGGACGGCTCGATCATTTCGATCGGATCCTCCACCGTGCTCACGTTCACCTCTTCGGTGGCCACCCGCTTGAGCGTGGAGTACAGCGTGGTGGTCTTGCCAGAACCCGTGGGGCCGGTGACCAGAATGATGCCGTGTGGCCGCTGCACCAGTTGCTCCCAGCGCGTGGCGTCGTGGCTGGTGAAGCCCAGCGCGTCCAAATCTTTCACCGCGTTGTCGGGGTCAAAAATGCGCATCACCATCTTCTCGCCAAAGGCCGTAGGCAAGGTGGAGATACGCATTTCAATTTCATCGCCACGCGGGTTGCGGGTCTTGATGCGGCCGTCCTGCGGGCGGCGCTTTTCGATCACATCCATGCGGCCCAGCAGCTTGATGCGCGCGGTCATCGCGTTGAGCACGCCCATGGGCATCTGGTAGACCGGGTGCAACACGCCATCGATGCGAAAGCGGATCACGCCCTGCTCGCGCCGTGGCTCCAGGTGGATGTCGCTGGCGCGCTGGTCAAAGGCGTATTGCCACAGCCAGTCCACCACCTGCACCACGCCCTGGTCGTTGGCATCGAGCTGTTTGTTGCTCTTGCCCAGCTCCACCAACTGTTCAAAGCTGGCGCCATTGTTCGCCCCGTTTTTGCTGGCGGCGCGCACGCTTTTGGCCAGCGCATAAAACTCTGCGGTGTAGCGGGTAATTTCTTGCGGGCTGGCCACCACGCGTTTGACGCTGCGGCGGCTCTGGCGCTCCACCTCGGCCACCCAGTCGGTAATAAAGGGTTCGGCCGTGGCCACGGTGATCTCGCTGGGCGTGACCACCACCGGCAGGATGCGGTGGCGCTCGGCATAGGCCGCACTCATGGCGTCGGCCACCTTGCCCACATCCACCTTGAGCGGGTCAATGCGCAGGTAATCCAACCCGGCGCGCAGCGCCAGCCACTGGGTCAACATCTCGATGTCGAGCGGTTTCTGGTCCGACGCGCGGCGCATGGACACACTGGCCAGGCGGACCAACGGGTGCTGCGAACTTTCGGCCTGTGCGCAGCGGCTGATGGTGCGCTGGGCCTCGTCCTCGGCAATCACCTTGTCGTGCTGCAGCCACTCCACAAGACGGCGCCAGTCCACCGGACCGAGGTGCGATGCAACACCAGGTGCGGATTTCTTGGCGGCCGTGCTCATGCCTGCACCGGTTTAAAAACACGCACCCATTTATCGGCAGGCAGCCCCCAATGGGACTGGATGAACTCGGCGCGCTCCATGAGCAGCGCACGCTTGGGGCGGCTGGGGGTTCGCTGGGCCAGCACCACCGTGTTGCCTTCCCGCGTGGCCTTGAAGGCCCAGATGGCATCGGCACCAAAGGCCTGTGCAATTTTGTCCACACTCGCCTGGAAGCTGGAGCTGCGGCCAAACAGGTTCACAGTCATGCAGCCCTCTTCCGTCAGGGTGGCACGGCAGTCGGCATAAAAGTCGGCACTGTCGAGCACGGGCGCAGCGGCCTCTTCGTCGTACAGGTCCACCTGCAGTGCATCCACGGCGCCCAGCCACGCGTCCTTCTTGATTTCTTCGGATGCATCGGCCAGCACCACCTGCATGCGGCTGTTGTCGGCCGGTAGCTTGAACCAGCCGCGGCAGGCGTGCAACACCTGCGGGTTGAGTTCGATGGCGGTGGTCTTCATCTTGAGTTCTTTGTGGCAGAACTTGGTGAGCGACCCCGCCCCCAGCCCCAACTGCAGCGCCTGCCGCTTGGGCACGGTGATGGGGTCGACAAACAGCAGCCAGGCCATCATGCGCTGGATGTATTCGTGCACCAACACGGTGGGTGCGTCCACCAGCATGGAGCCCTGGATCCATTCGCTGCCCAGGTGCAGGTGGCGGATGGGGCCTTCTTCGGAAAAATTGACTTCGGGGAGAGAGAGAGGTGCTTTTCGTGCCATGGGGATTTATACCAGCAGCGCGGCCAGTTTCGGCAGGGCTTTACAGGCGTTGTCCGTCGTGGCTGCGGCCAGATCCTCTAGCGCCATGCCGCGCAACTGGGCGATCGTCTGGGCAATGCGCGGCAGTTCGGCCGGTGTGTTGCGTCCCTGGGGCACACCTGCGGAACGCTCGGCCGCCGTGGTGTAAAGCCAATGCGGTGGAATGTCGGGGGCATCCGTCTCCAGCACCAGCGCGTCCAGCGGCAGGGTTTGGGCCAGGTGACGCAGTTGGTGGGCGCGTTCAAACGTGACGGCACCCCCAAAACCCAGCTTGAAACCCAGCTTGATGAATTCCTGTGCTTGCACCGCGCTACCATTGAAGGCATGGGCAATGCCCTGCCAGCGTCCGCCGGGGCCAGCCACCTCGCGCAGGTGCTTGAGCAGGCGGTCGGCCGAGCGCCGCACATGCAGCACCACGGGCAACTCAAACTGGCGGGCCAGCTTGAGTTGGGCGCGGTAGATGGCCTCTTGTGTCTCGCGCCAGGGGCTTTGGGTGAGCTGCGGCACAAAATAGTCCAGCCCGATCTCCCCCACCGCCACCAGGCGCGGGTCGGCCTGGTGGGTTTGTAGCTGTTGCGCCAGCACCGCCAGCGCGTCCTCTTGCGCCGTGGGCACATACAGGGGGTGAATGCCCAGACAGTAGCTGTGGTTCTGGTGGTGGGCCAGCTGGCGCACCACTGCCAGATTGGCCACCTCCACCGCCGGGATGACACAGTGCACCACCCCCGCTTGCCGGGCAGCAAGGCAGACGGCGTCCACCTGCTGGTCCGCCTCAAAGGCGTCCAGATGGCAGTGGGTGTCTATCCAGCGCATGGTGGTGGGTGGTGGTGGCGTCAGCGTTTGCGCTGCACAAACAGGTTGCGGGTACGGTCTTCGGGATAGGCGAAGGTTACCGCACCGTTTTTCACCAAGCCCATCACCAACATATTGCTGGTGATGGCGTCTTTGTCGTCCTTGCTGAAGGGCCGCTCATGTGTGGCTGTGACACCGTAGTACACACGGGGCATGTTTTCCAGCGCAGCCTTGATGCTGGGGCCCGAGAGGTTGCCATCGCGGATGGACAAGATCGCGTAGGTCAGCAGGTACACCGTGTCGTAGGCCTGGGCAGCGGCCATGGGCACGGTGATCTTTTTGGTGTTGAATTTGCGGGCGTAGGCACTCAGGAAAGAGATGCGCCGCTCGTTGCTGGGCTCGGCGATGAAGGTTTGTGCCATCAACGCGCCTTCGGCGGCGTCCTTGGCGCCATCGATGAAGAAGGGAAAGGACAGTGGCCAGGCCCCCACCTGGGGCACCGTCCACTTGAGGGCCTGGCGCCCCTTGGCAATCACCGCGTTTTCGGGCCCCACGGTGTAGCTGAACATCACGTTGGCCCCGGCGGCCTGGGCGGCCTTGAGCTCGGCCTGCAGGTCTTTCACCCCCAGGTCGAAGCGCGCCACAAACACGGGCTGCAGGTTCTTGCTGGCCAATGCCTTGACCACATCGTTCATGCCACCCTCGCCGTATGGCGTCTTGTCGGCAAAGATCGCCACCTTGGTCCAGCCGCGGCTCACGATGTCATCCACCACAAACGGGGCCTGGATGGCGTCGCGCGCGGAGGTACGGAAGATATAGCTCTCCGCAGCGGGGTATTTGGCGGTGATCGGCGTGCCCGTGGCACAGGGCACGATGAGCGGGAGCTTGGCGGTCTGGAATACGTCCAGGGACTTCATGGCCACGCCCGTATTGCAGAAGCCAAGGGTGCCCACCACGTCCTCCTTGAGCATGTCCTGCGCGTTTTTCAGGCCCACGTCGGGGTTGGCAGTGTCGTCCTTCACTACCAGCTCCAGCGGCCGCCCCAGGTAGCCGCCCGCGGCATTGATCTCGTCCACCGCCAGTTTGGCGCCATTGAGCATGGGGATGCCAAAGTCGGCAGAGGGGCCAGAGAAAGGACCGATGAGTCCGATGCGCAAAGGCTTGGCGGTCTGCGCGGCAGCCCCCATGGCCAGCCCCGCCCCCACCACCACGCTCAACCAGGAATGCCAACGACGGTTCATAGTGATTCTCTAGAAATTGGATGGGGCAGGATAGGAGCCCCCCACCCCGCCGTCATCCGCGAGAACCCTTGGACGCGGGCCTTGCCCGTCCGCCCCGTCAGCAAATCGCAAGCCACCCGCGCTTCGGCGGCAGGCTCCTGGGGCTGCGCCTTAACCCGCGAAACGCCCCGACACCAGCTGCAGCTGGCGGCTGCAGCGCGCGGCCAGCGTGGCGTCGTGGGTCACCAGCACAAAAGCGGTGCCCTGGTCGCGCGCCAGCGTCAGCATCAGGTCGAACACCCCATCGGCGGTGCTGCGGTCCAGGTTGCCGGTGGGCTCGTCCGCCAGCACGCAGTCGGGTTGGGTGACCAGCGCGCGCGCAATCGCCACACGCTGGCGCTCGCCACCAGAGAGCTCGGCCGGGCGGTGGTGCATGCGGTGCTCCAGCCCCACAAGCGCTAGCATTTTCATAGCTGCTTGCGCAGCATCCACGGGGTCTACACGCCGAATTGTCAATGGCATGGCCACATTGTCGAGCGCACTGAACTCGGGCAACAGGTGGTGAAACTGGTAGACAAAACCCAGGTGCTGGTTGCGCAAGCGGCCCTGGGCCGCGGGGGACAGTTCGGCCAGGGGGTGGCCCAGCAGGTCCACATGGCCGCTGCTGGGCGCATCCAGCCCGCCCATCAGGTGCAGCAGCGTGCTTTTGCCAGACCCCGAGGCCCCCACGATGGCCAGGGTCTCGCCCCGGTGCACCTGCAGGTCCACGCCCTGCAGCACCGTCACGTCCAGGCGCCCTTCCTGAAAACGCTTGGTCAGGCCACGCACTTGCAGCACCACCTCTCCCGGGGGGGTGGCAGCGGCCGGGCGGGCCAGATCCGCCACCTGTTGGTACTGGGCGGCGGCCAGCGCCTGCTCTACGGGGGACAAATGCTCATTCATAACGCAAGGCCTCGGCGGGGTTCACCTGGCTGGCGCGCCAGCTGGGGTACAGGGTGGCGACAAAGGCCATGAGCAAGGCGATCACCGCCACCGGCACGATGTCACTTTGCTGCGGATCGCTGGGCATGCGGCTGATCAGGTAGATGTCTTGCGGCAAAAAGCTCGCGCCCAGCAAGCGCTCCAGCGCGGGGACGACGACGTCGATGTTGAAGGCCACGCCCAGCCCCAGCAACAGGCCGGCCAGCGTGCCGATCACCCCCACCATGGCGCCCTGCACCACAAAAATGCCCATGATGCTGCCCGGGCTGGCACCCAGCGTGCGCAGGATGGCGATGTCGGCACGTTTGTCGGTCACCGTCATGACCAGCGTGCTGACCAGATTGAAGGCCGCCACGGCCACGATGAGTGTGAGGATGATGAACATCATGCGTTTCTCGACTTGCACCGCGGCAAACCAGGTACGGTTCTGGCGTGTCCAGTCGCGCAACAGCAGATCGCCACTCAGGGTGCGGCTCAGCTCTTGGGCCACCTCGCGCGCCTGGTGCAAGTCCTTGAGCTTGAGGCGCACGCCGGTGGGTCCTTCCAGGCGGAAAATCTTGGCCGCGTCTTCCCAGTGCACAAACACCAGGGCCGAGTCGTATTCGTAGTGGCCGGAATCAAAAGTACCCACCACCGTCATTTGCTTGAGGCGGGGCACCACGCCGGCGGGCGTGACCTGGCTGCTGGGCGCTATCAGTGTCACGCGGTCGCCTTTGACCACGCCCATGCTGCGTGCCAGCTCGCCGCCCAACACCACACCAAACTCGCCCGGCACCAGCTGGGCCAGTACCGCGGCCTGCGCGCCGGTGGCCACGTCGGACACCTCGGGCTCGCGCGCGGGGTCAATGCCGCGCACCATGGCGCCCTTCATCTCTTCGCCCCGCGCCACCAGGGCCTGCGCGGCCACAAAGGGCGCCGCGCCCACCACCTGCGCGTTCTCACGGGCTTCGCGCAGGGTGCGGTCCACATCGGGCAGCGCCTGGCCGCCAGGGGCAAACACCTCGATGTGGGAGACCACGCCCAGCATGCGGTCGCGCACTTCCTTCTGGAAGCCGTTCATCACACTCAGCACAATGATGAGCGCCGCCACACCCAGCGCAATGCCCAGCATGGACACGCCCGAGATAAAGGAGATGAAGCCGTTGCGCCGTGTGGCCCGGCCTGCGCGCGTGTAGCGCCAGCCGATGGTGAGCTCGTAGGGAAGTCGCATCAAAAGTTACAAAATGCAGAGGTGGGCGGATTGTGGCATCCATGCGGGACAATCCTTCCATGCACACCGTTATTCCCTACGCTGCACCGGCGGGCCTCCACTGCCAGGCAGCCATGGCCCAGCTCTCGCTGCCCAACCTGGCCCAACTGCTCAGCCTGTTGAACCCGACCCCGCCATTGCTGGGCTCGGCCGAGTCGCTAACCCCCCTGAGTGAGCGCGTGCACGCCAAGAGCCTGGGCCTGCAGGGCGCAGACGGCCTGGTGCCTTGGGCGGCACTGGACGCCGAGCACCTGGGCCTGACCAAGCTGCATGGCGCCAGCGGTTGGGCCTGGATCACCCCCTGCCACTGGCGCGTGAACGCCGACCATGTGACCATGGAAGACCCGTACAAGCTCGCCCTCAGCGCCCACGACTCGGACGCCCTGCGCGCCGCCATGCAGCCCTATTTTGTCGAGGACGGCATCACGCTGCACCCGCTCAACAGCACCACCTGGCTGGCTCAGGGTGACGTGCTGGCTGATCTGCCCACGGCCTCGCTGGCGCGCACACGCGGCGCACGGGTGGATGGCTGGATGCCACGTCAGCCCCAAGCCCAGCCACTACGCCGTTTGCAAAATGAAATGCAAATGCTGCTCTACACCCACCCGGTCAATGACGCACGCAAGGCGCAATTTTTGCCACCGGTCAACTCCTTCTGGATCAGCGGCACCGGCACCCAGCCCACCACGCCACGCGGTGCGCCAGCCCCGCGTGTGGAGATGGAAAACAGCCTGGCCGAGGCCGCCCTGCGCGACGACGGCCAGGCGTGGGCCAAAGCCTGGCAGGCACTGGATGCTGGCCTGATTGCCAAACTGCTGACCCATGCCAAGGCCAACGAAGCCATGGAAATCACCCTCTGCGGCGAGCGCCTGGCCCCCACCTTTGTGCTGCAAAGCAGTCCCTGGTGGAACCGCCTGCAGCGCCGCTTTACTGCGCCTCCCCCGCACGAATTGCTGCTCACCTTATGAACATCGTCCCCCGCGACATCCCTCCCCGCTCGGTGTGGGCCCTGGAACAGGCCGGCGTGCACCCCCTGCTGGCACGCCTGTACGCCGCCCGCGGCGTGCATGGCCCCGATGAACTCGACGATGCACTGGCCAAGCTGCTGCCCCCCAGCACCCTGCTGGGTGTGGACCGCGCCGCCGTGCTGCTGGCCGACGCCATCGCGCAGGCCAAAAAACTCTGTGTGGTGGCCGACTACGACTGCGATGGCGCCACCGCCTGCGCCGTGGCCGTGCGCGGCCTGCGCCTGCTGGGCGCACCACACGTGGACTACCTGGTACCCGACCGCGTGGTCGACGGCTATGGCCTGACCGCCCCGATCAGCGAGCGGGTCAAGAAGTCTGGCGCCGATGTGCTGATCACCGTGGACAACGGCATTGCCAGCGTGGACGGCGTGGCACGCGCCAAGGCCCTGGGCCTGCAGGTGCTGGTGACCGACCACCACCTGCCCGGCAACGAGTTGCCCAACGCCGACGTCATCGTCAACCCCAACCAGCCCGGCTGCACGTTTGAGAGCAAATCCATCGCCGGTGTAGGCGTGATGTTCTACACCCTGCTGGCGCTGCGCGGCGAGCTGCGCAAGCGCGGTGTGTTTGACGCGGCCAGCCAGCCCAAACTCGATGTGCTGCTGCCCTTGGTGGCACTGGGCACCGTGGCCGATGTGGTGAAGCTGGACGCGAACAACCGCCGCCTCGTCGCCCAAGGTCTCAAACGGGTTCGGGCCCTTGCCATGCCTGCGGGACTAGCTAGCCTTTTTGTAGCAGCCGGGCGCAAGGCGGAGGTCGCCACCACCTTTGATTTTGGCTTTGCCCTGGGGCCGCGCATCAACGCGGCAGGCCGCCTCTCCGACATGACGCTGGGCATCGAATGCCTGTTGACCGACGACCCCGGCCGCGCCGACGAACTGGCCAAGACGCTGGACGGCATCAACCGCGAGCGCCGCGAGATCGAGGGCGACATGCGCGAGCAGGCCATGATGATTGCCGAGAGCCTGTTTGACGAAGGTGATGAGCCGCCGCCCGCCATCTGTGTGTTCGACCCCGACTTCCACGAAGGTGTGGTGGGCATCGTGGCCAGCCGCATCAAGGACAAGCTGCACCGCCCCACCTTTGTGTTTGCCGCCAGCGCAGCCGAAGGCAAAGAGCACGAGCTCAAGGGCTCGGGCCGCAGCATCCCCGGCTTCCATTTGCGCGACGCACTGGACCTGGTGGCCAAACGTTACCCCGGTGTCATCCTGCGTTTTGGCGGCCACGCCATGGCCGCGGGCTGCACCGTGGCGGAAGAGTTTTTTGACGACTTTGAAAATGGCCTGAACGAGGTGGCCCAGGAATGGCTGGACGCCGCCACCCTGACGCGCCGCCTGGACACCGACGGCCCGCTCAATCCCGAATACCGCCGCGTGGAGCTGGTGGACACGCTGCACAAAGAGGTCTGGGGCCAGGGCTTTGCACCCCCCACTTTCAGCGAAGAGGTGGAAGTGGTGTCGCAGCGCCTGGTGGGTGAGAAACACCTGGCACTCAAGCTCAAGCACCAGGGCCAGCCGGTGGACGGCATCTGGTTCGGTCACACCGAGCCGCTACCGCCCAAGGTGACGCTGGCGTTCCGGCTGGATGCAGACGAATGGAACGGCGTGCGGCGTGTGCGCTTTCTGGTCGAAGGGGCCGAAATTTAAGAATTTTAGGCCTCTAGCCCTTATGGATATTGCGCGAGCAGCTATTAAAAATATAGCTACTTTCGCAATTTTCGCTCCAGTACCTCAAGCCGCTTGCTGCGCTGCAGCTCCCGGTAGCCCGCGTCAAAGGCGTCCATGATGGCCTGCGCATTGGCCACCTTCTTGGACACGACAAAGTGGATGGGCACCATCCAGAACGCCTTGTTCTGGACGGCCAGCTGCAGGCCTTCGTCGGCCTCCAGCTTGGTGGCAATGAGGTACCGCGCAACGGACTCCTCCAAGGGGAACACGTCGATGCGTTTGAAGACCAGCTTCCGGAGATTGTTCACGTCATCCGCCGCTTCATCCACCGCCAGCACGCCCTGCGCCTGCAGATCGGCAAAGGGTTGTGAGTAGAAGTTGCCGCGGGTCACACCAATGCGCCACTGCCCCAGGTCCGACAGGTTGGTCCAGTCGCGCACCTCCCCCGCGCGTTGCACAAACACCATCCGGTAGGTATGGATGGGCTTGCTGGAAAACAGCAGCGCCTCTTCCCGTTCGGCACTGCGTGCCCAGCCAAAGCTGCCGTCGTAGCGGCCCGACATGACGCCCGCGATGGCGCGGTTGTTGGGCACCCACTCAATGGCGGAGCGCACCCCGCTGGCCTTGAACGCTTCGACCACAATTTCTGTCAGCGGCCCACCACCAGGCTCGCTCTCCAGCTTGAACGGCGGGTACTCGCCGACACCGATGCGCACGTTGTCGGCGGGTGCGGCAGCGGCAGCACATGCGGCGCTCAACAACACCAGCAAACCCAGTATTTGCACCGTTCGGAAACGCATGAAAGCAAGCATGGACGCATGGTACGCCGCCCTCTGCCCTGCAGCAAGGCGCTACAGTCCAACCCATTGTTTTCTTTGCCACCGCCCTCTTATGCACCACCTCACCATCCTCACCGGCGCCTCGCGCGGCATGGGCCTGGCCATGGCCCAGCAACTGCTGCAACCCGGCGCCCTGCTGCTGTGCATCTCGCGGCAGACGAATACCGCGCTGGAGCAACAGGCACATAACGTGGGCGCCGCACTGCTGCATTGGCCGATGGACTTGGCCGATGGCGCGGCCGCTGCGGCGCGCTTGCATGGCTGGCTGATGCAGCAAGACCCGGCCACGCTGGCCAGCGCCACACTGATCAACAACGCTGGCGTCATTCCGCCCCTGGTGCCCTTGTCCGAGTCCGAGCCCGCCGCACTGGCCCAGGCCCTGCGTGTTGGTCTGGAAGCCCCCATGCAGCTCAGCGCCGCCTTTCTGGGCGCCACGCGCAGTTGGGTGCTGCCACGCAAGGTGCTGAATATTTCGTCCGGCTTGGGGCGGCGCGCCATGGCCTCGCAAGCGGCCTACTGCGCGGCCAAGGCCGGCATGGACCATTTCACACGCTGTGTGGCGCTGGACGAGGCCTTGCAGGCGAATGGCGCCAAGGTGTGTTCGCTGGCGCCTGGGGTGATTGACACCGATATGCAGCGGCAGCTGCGCAGCGCAGATGCCGCGCAGTTTCCGGATCTCGGCAGCTTTGCGGGTCTGCACGCACAGGGACAACTCACCAGCCCTGCCGATGCGGCGCGGCGGGTGTTGGCGTATTTGGCGCGGGCGGATTTTGGGAAGGACGCTGTAGGGGATGTGCGGGGCTGATCTTCTTTCCGGGGTTTGCTGTTTTTGGGGTTGCACCGCTTTTTTTGACACCCACTCCCCCAGCCCCTCGCCCCGTCGGCGAGGGGAGCTTTTAACAGCCATATTTGGGTGTTGCGCGCCGAACGCCGGTCACAAGGGTGAGGTTGCCACTGCTTGTGCGCTCCACGGCCCGCGCCTGCGGTTGTGGGGCTTCGGAAAGATCTGTTGGGCACGGCTGGCGGCTACGCCCGCCAGTGACTCCGCACCAGCATGTGTGCATTCACCACAACCGTTGGCCCTGGCCGTGGCGTGCCCATCTGTTGGCAGCGGTACTTATGTAGTGCCATAGCCGGAGTGACGCCCCCAAATCGGCGGTTAAAAGCTCCCCTCGCCGACGGGGCGAGGGGCCGGGGGAGTGGGTGTTCAAAAAAGCGGTCTAGGCCTGCAAAAGACCCATTAAAAAGAGGTCAGTAAACCTCAGGCACCATGATGTCCTGCGGCACCGGCTGCCGCTCATAGTCCTCATGCCGCACCCGCGACGGCAACACCACCGGCGGATGCTCGGTCTCCTCATACGGCATCTGCTGCAACAAATGGTGAATGCAATTGAGACGGGCCTTCTTCTTGTCCACCGCCTGCACCACCCACCATGGTGCCTCGGCAATGTGGGTGCGCTCCAGCATCACTTCCTTGGCGCGGGTGTAGTCCTCCCAGCGGCTGCGGGACTCCAGGTCCATGGGGCTGAGCTTCCACTGCTTGAGCGGGTCGTGGATACGGCCCAGAAAGCGGCTGTGCTGCTCTTCGTCAGAGATCGAGAACCAGTACTTGATGACCTGGATGCCCGAACGCACCAGCATCTTCTCGAACTCGGGCACAGTCCGGAAGAACTCTTCCAACTGCTCGTCATTGCAAAAGCCCATCACGCGCTCCACACCGGCGCGGTTGTACCAGCTGCGGTCAAACAGCACGATCTCGCCAGCCGCCGGCAGATGGCTCACATAGCGCTGGAAGTACCACTGCGTGCGCTCGCGGTCATTGGGGGCGGGCAGCGCTGCCACGCGGCACACGCGCGGGTTCAGGCGCTGGGTGATGCGTTTGATGGCGCCGCCCTTGCCGGCCGCATCACGCCCCTCAAAAATCACCACCACCTTGTGGCCGGTGGCCACCACCCAATCCTGCAGCTTGACGAGTTCGCCCTGCATGCGGAACAGCTCCTTGAAATACAGGCGGCGCGTGGCGCGGGCATCGGCATCGGGCGCCTGGCCGCCGGCCAGGCGCTCCAGGTGCTGGTCGTCCAGTTCCATCTCCAGTTCCTCGTCATAGCTGTCGAGCATGTCGTTCTGGATACGGCGGATCAATTCGTCTTCGCTGGCGCTCACGGGCAACTCCTGGTGGCTGGTTTACCCCTGCAAGCCTAGGGAAGTGTTGTGACAAATTGGTGAAGAATGCATGACGCAGAGCGGCCGTAAGATGTCTGAAACCCGCTCTTCCCATCCATCCAGGAGATTCCCATGACCCGTGAAGTCGTCGTCGTCAGCGCTGTGCGCACCGCCATTGGCACCTTTGGCGGCAGCCTCAAAGATATTCCCCCCACCGAACTGGCCGCCCAGGTGGTGCGCGAGTCGCTGGCACGCGCCAGCGTGGACGGCAAGGACGTGGGCCATGTGGTGTTTGGCCATGTGGTCAACACCGAGCCCAAGGACATGTACCTCAGCCGCGTGGCGGCCATCCACGGGGGCTGTGGCGAAGGCACTCCGGCCTACAACGTCAACCGCCTGTGCGGCTCGGGCCTGCAGGCCATCGTCAACGCCAGCCAGAGCATCCTGCTGGGCGACGCCGACATTGCCATTGGTGGCGGGGCCGAGAACATGAGCCGCGCGCCCTTTGCCAGCCTCAACATGCGCTGGGGCGCCCGCATGGGTGACACCAAGATGGTGGACATGGTGATTGGCGCACTGCACGACCCTTTCCACACCATCCATATGGGCGTGACAGCCGAAAACATTGCGGCCAAGTGGGGCATCAGCCGTGAAGAGCAGGACGCGCTGGCCGTGGAAAGCCACAACCGCGCGCAGAAGGCCACCGAGGCGGGCTATTTCAGCAGCCAGATTCTGCCCGTCATGCTGAAAAGCAAAAAGGGCGATGTGGCTTACGCCGTGGACGAGCACTTTCGCGCCAACGCCACGCTGGCCGACATGGCCAAGCTCAAACCCGCGTTCCTGAAAGAAAACGGCACCGTCACCGCCGGCAATGCCTCGGGCATCAACGATGCCGCCGCCGCCGTGGTGCTGATGGAAGCCGCCACCGCCAAGGCGCGCGGGCTGAAGCCCCTGGCCCGCCTGGTGGCCTATGCCCACGCGGGCGTCGACCCCAAGTACATGGGCATCGGCCCGGTGCCTGCGTCCAAACTGGCGCTGCAAAAAGCCGGCCTGACCGTGAACGACCTGGACGTGATTGAAGCCAACGAAGCCTTTGCCGCACAAGCCTGTGCGGTCAGTAGGGACTTGGGCCTGGACCCGGCCAAGGTCAACCCCAATGGCTCCGGCATTTCGCTGGGCCACCCCATCGGTGCGACCGGCGCCCTGATTACCGTGAAGGCACTCTACGAACTGGAGCGTATCAACGGCCGCTACGCGCTGGTGACCATGTGTATTGGCGGCGGCCAGGGCATTGCCGCCATTTTTGAGCGCGCACGCTAAGGCAGCGCGCCGTGGGCCTGGCTAGAACAGGTCCACGTCCATGCCTTCGGCCACCTGGTCCACCAGCTCACCCGAGGCGACCAGCGCCTGGTAGCTGCAGACCTGGTTGCGGCCATGTTCCTTGGCGTGGTAGACCGCCTTGTCGGCGCGGCCAAAGGCGCCGCTGGGCGTGTCGTGCGGCAGCAGCACCGAAAAACCGATGCTCACGGTGATGGTGCCCACCTGCGGGAACACATAAGCCTGCACCCGCTCGCGCAGGCGCTCCAGCGCCGTCTGGGCATGGCCCACGCTGTCGCAGCGCATCAGCACGACAAATTCTTCACCACCAAAGCGGTAGAGCTGGTCATGGAAGCGAAAACTGCTGCGCATCAGACGCGCCAACAGCAGCAGCACCTCGTCACCAATCAGGTGGCCATAGGTGTCGTTGACCCGCTTGAAGTGGTCAATGTCCAGCACGGCCAGCCACACTCCCGCGTCGGGGTCGGCGTGGCGGCGCTCGCCGCCCTCGGGCAACTCATCCCCGTGCTGTTCTGCGGTGGCCTTGAAAAAGGCGCCATCAAAGGTCTTGCGGTTCAGCAGTTCGGTCAGCGCATCTTTTTCGCCATAGTCCAGCAGACCCAGCAGGTTGTTGTAGGTCAACAAGATGCCTTCCACCAGGTCCAGCGTGTGGGTGGTCAGGGCATGGGCAGCCCCCAGATCCAGCAGGCCCCAAGTGCCTTGCGACGTGAGCAACGGAACCACGGCGGCATGGGGGGCGGCGTCGCTGTGCACCGCACGGGCCCGCTCCACAGCCAGCTGGCGCAGAGGGAAATCGGACACATGGGGCAAGGTGGTCCAGTCGGTCCACAGCAGGTCGCGGCTGACCTGGGTTTGACCAGCCTCCAGATGAGCCTGCAACAGGCAGCGCCGGTCATCACCCTCGCCCACCACACGGATTAGCGTGGCGCTGCGCACCGCACCTTCGCTGCTGTCGATCACCAGGCGCACCAGCGCAGCATCCAGGGCATCGCGGTCACGCAGGCCGCTCATGGCCGCCAGACTTTGCACAAGCGCGTTCATTCTTGGGGTATACCTTTTTGTGTCATGAACCGGGAGTGCTGCCCAATTTCGCAGCAACTTGACCCACCTCAAAGCCAGACCGCGAGCCTCGCCCTAAGCTGTGCGACTGTCCAACGCCTGCTATCTTAGAGCACACCATGACCCAAGCAAGTACCAAATGGCCATTTTTAGCCAGTGAATCCGGCGATTGGCTGCGCGATAGCGGATTGGGTGCCTTGCGCCTGGCCGGGCGCACGCTGCTGCCCATTGTGCAGGGTGGCATGGGCATTGGCATTTCGGGCAACCGCCTGGCAGGCAGTGTGGCGGCCTTGGGCGGGGTGGGCACACTCTCCAGCGTGGATCTGCGCCGCCACCACCCCGACCTGATGGATGAGACCCGCGAGCTGGCACCTGGCGACGCGGCCAAGGAAGGCATCAACCGCGCCAACCTGATCGCCATTGGCCGGGAAATCACGGCGGCCCGCGCCCGCACCGGGGGCAAAGGGCTGCTGGCCATCAACGTGATGCGTGCGGTGAGCGAGTACGCCGCCAACGTGACCCGCGCCCTGGAATGCGGCATCGATGCCGTGGTGGTGGGCGCCGGCCTGCCGCTGGACTTGCCCGATCTGGCCAAAGACCACCCCAAAGCGGCGCTGATCCCGATCTTGTCGGACGCGCGTGGCGTGCAGTTGCTGGTGAAAAAGTGGGAACGCAAAAAACGTCTGCCCGACGCCATCGTCATCGAGCACCCGCGCCTGGCCGGGGGCCACCTGGGTGCGGCCAAGATTGCCGACCTGCAGGACCCGCGCTTTGACTTTGAGAACGTGATTCCGCAGGTGCGCCAGTTTTTCAAGGACGCGGGCTACGAGCAGCACATCCCGCTGATTGCGGCCGGTGGCATCCGAACCCACGAAGACATTGCCCGCCTGCAAGCCTTGGGCGCAGATGCGGTGCAATTGGGCACCGCATTTGCGGTGACCGAGGAGAGTGACGCCCACGCCGAATTCAAACGTGTACTGGCAGAGGCCCGCGAGGAAGACATGGTGGAATTCACCAGCGTGGCCGGCCTGCCCGCACGTGCCGTGGGCACGCCCTGGCTGCGCGCCTACATGAAGATCGAGCCCAAGCTGCAGGCGGTGGCCCATGTGAAGGCGCGCTGCACCAAGAGTTTTGACTGCCTGGCCCAGTGCGGCCTGCGCGATGGCCTGCCGGGCTGGGGCCAGTTTTGCATCGACAACCAGTTGGCCGCCGCACTGCGTGGCGACACCAAAAAAGGCCTGTTCTTCCGCGGTGCGGGTGAGCTGCCGTTTGGCAGCCAGATCAAGACGGTGCGCGAGTTGGTGCAGCGCCTGCTGACGCCCGGCGTAGCCGCCGGCGGGCTGGCAGCGGCTTGATCCACAGCCAGAAACGCTATTAATTCAGGAGCTATTCGCGCAATATCCACGCGGGATAGAGGCCTATTTGGCTTGAAAAACAGGCTGCAGCACGTGCACCTGATTGCGCCCTGCCCGCTTGGCCTGGTAAAGCGCTTCGTCAGCACGCTTGAGCAGGGTCTCGGAATCCAGATCGGCATTCCACTGCGCAATGCCACCCGAGAAATTGGAACTGAACCAGCCGTCGTCCACGGGGTGGTGGATGCGCGAAAAGTCCACGCGGATGCGGTCCAGCACGGTGTGCGCCTGCTCGGCCTGTGAGCCCGGCAGGATCACCACAAACTCTTCCCCACCATAGCGGCCCACGGCATCGCTCTTGCGCACGCGCTGCTTGAGCAACCACGACAGGCTGCGGATCACATGGTCCCCCATGGGGTGGCCGTAGGTGTCGTTGACCGATTTGAAATGGTCGATGTCCACCATCGCCACACATAGGCCGCTGCCGTCCAGGCGCGCGGCGTTGATGGCGCTTTGCAACTGCTGCTTCGAGGTGGTGTGGTTGAGCAGGCCGGTCAGGCTGTCGTGCAGCATGGTGCGGCGCAGGGTGCGGTAGCGGTCGATCTTGCTTTTGACCACGGCGTTGAGGATCACCGGGTTGAAGGGTTTGGTGAGGAAGTGGTCACCGCCCAGGCGCAGCGCGTCCACCTGCAGCGCCACATTGCTGTCACCCGAGAGGTAGACCACGGGTGTGGACAAAAACTCGGCGTGCTGGCGGATCACGCGCGTCACCTCCACGCCGGTGCAGCCGGGCATGTACATGTCCATCAGCACCAGATCGGGCTGGAAGGAGGCCAGCGCGGTCAGCACGTCCTGCGGGCGCGTGATGGCCAGCGACTCCATGCCGGCCTCGGACAGGGTGCGGCGGATCATCGCGCCGGCCGTCTTGGAGTCTTCCACCACCAGCACGCGGTAGGGCGGCTCTTCCTCGTTGCTGCAGAGCTTGACGATGCGCGCCATGATGGCTGCGTGCTGGGTGCCGGTGGCAAAGCAGGCGTCGCAGCCGGCGCTCAGCGCCTGCTGCTGGCTCTCAAAGTCCACCCCCACGTTCAGACCCACGATGTGGCTGGCCGAGAACTGGCCACGCAGCGTCTGCACCTGCGCCACAAAGGCCGCCAGCGGGCGGCTGGCCGCATCCACCAGCACCATGGCCGGCTCGGGCACCGAGGGCAGAGCCTGCGCCGTGCCCAGCAGCGCCACCTGCACATGGAAAAAGCCGACTTGGGCCACCAGGTCTTTCCAGGCGGCGGGGGTGTCGGTCACAAAGGCAATGGTCTTGGGCGGCACCAGGGTGCTCACCGGCGCCGCGTCCTGGCTGGTGTCCTGCATCTGGCGGCGCTCGGTCAGGTGGGACGAATGGCCCTGGATGAAGCCCTGCGCACGCGCGCCAAACTCCTGCACCTGCACACCGAGCTGCATGCTGGCACCGACTGGCAGGGTGCCGCCGGCAGACGGGTCCATCAGTTGATCCATGAGCGAGAGCACTTTTTGCTCCAGCGAGTGCGCGCTCTGGTGCAGGCCCGAGAGGCCGTGGCTTTCCAGAAATTCCGTCAGGCTGGAAGCCGACACGGCAAACTCGACAAAGCTGTCGAGCCCGGCTTGCTGGGTGCAGGCCAGCCACTTGGCGGCCAGCTCCTGGCAGCGCTTGTTGAGCTCTTCGGGGGTACAGGACATGGGAAACCCCGTGGGCTCAGCGCGCGGGCTCGCCCTGGAAGTTGCCCGCCCTCAGGGTCACCACCAGGGTGTCGCGGTGGCCACCGTCGGCCACCGGCTGGATGGGCGTGGACTCGTGGATCACGCGCGGATCGTCCAGCAGCAAGAGGGACCAGGGTTCGGACAGGGTGAAGCGCTGGCCATTGGGGCCAGTAGCGTCAAACACGCGGGTTTCACCGCCCTTCACACCCTCGCGCGCCACCAGAAACACGGCCACCAGGTCCACACCGTCACGGTGTGCGCCCTCGGGCGTGGGGCGGCCAATGCCGTCCGTGGTGTCGATGCGGAACTGGTGTGCCTCGGTGTACCAGGGTTGCGCGCCCTTGAGCTGGCTGCACACCTGGCCCAGCCAGGCCAGCAGTTGCTGCCAGACGGGCTGCACCACCAGGGCCGCCGACATGGGATCGAAGTGGCGCTGCATGCCACCGTGCAAGGCGTTGTATTCCACCGGCTGCCAGTGCGGGCGGTGTGGGGCCAGCGTCACGGCGGCGCCTTCCACCACAAAGCAGGCGTGGCGGCGGCGCCGGTAGCGGCCACCATCGCGCAGGTAGGCGTCGGGTGGCAGGTCGTCCCACAGGGGGCGCCAGGCCAGCAGGGCCGCCAGGTCCAGCCCGGCCAGCGCCGCCACCTGCTGCGGCCTCACCACGGCATAACCCTGGCTGCGCAGGGTGGCGTCCAGGTCCTGGGGGGCGGCAATGGCGGGGGGCGCAAAAGAAAGGGTCATGGCAGGCGTGAAGCGGGATAAAGCCGGGAACAAGGCACCAATGGGCAGCCACCGGTGGGCTGCGCGGCATTATCAACCCAGAAGAGTGCACCCCCGCTGATGTGGGTCAAGACGCCCCGCAGCCCAGTTGGCTAATCTGGTGTCCACTTTTTGGAGACGCCCGCATGACCCCCACCGCACCACACCCCGACACCCTGCAATGGAGCGACGCACTCGCCCTGGACATGCCGGTGATGGACGAAACCCACCAGGAGTTTGTGGAGCTGCTGGCCGAGGTGGTGCAGGCCGCGGACGACGTGCTGCTGCCGCGCTGGTCCGCCCTGATTGCCCACACGCAAGACCACTTTGACCGGGAAGACCAGTGGATGCAAGACACCGGCTTTGCCGCCGGCAACTGCCACGCCACCCAGCACAAAGTCATTCTGCAGGTGATGCGCGAAGGCGAGGCGCGCGGCCACGGTGGCGACCTGGCCGTGGTGCGCCAGATGGCGCGCGAGCTGGGCCTGTGGTTCCCGCAGCACGCGCAAAGCATGGACGCATCCCTGGCATTGCACTTGCGTTCAGCCGGCTACGACCCCCGCACCGGCGCGCTGAGCCAGCCCGAGCGCCTGCCTGCGCAAGCCATCCACGGCTGTGGCGGCAGTTGCGGGGACACGGCCACCGCCTGACACTGCCACACCTATGCCCGAAACCACCCCACCCGATCTGCGCCACGGCCCTCTTGAAGACCTCCAGGCCCTGCTGACCGGCACCACATTTGTGGCGCTGGGCGTGCTGATGTTCAAGCAGTTGGGCTTGCTGACCGGAGGCACGGCAGGCGTGGCCTTCTGGCTGCACTACGCAACCGGCTGGAACTTCGGGCTGGTGTTTTTTGCCATCAACCTGCCGTTTTACGCACTGGCCTGGCGGCGCATGGGGCGCACGTTCACGCTCAAAACCTTTGCCGCGGTGGCCCTGCTGGCCGCCCTGACCAATCTGCTGCCCCAGTGGCTGGGCTTTGCGCACCTGCACCCGGTGGCCACCGCCCTGATTGGCGGCGTGCTCATGGGCACAGGCATGCTGATTTTGTTTCGCCACCGGGCCAGCCTGGGTGGTTTTAATGTGCTGGTGCTTTACCTGCAAGAAACACGCGGCTGGCGCGCCGGGCGCATCCAGATGGCGCTGGACTGCACCATCGTGCTGCTGGCCTTTGCCGTAACCGACTGGCAACACGTGCTGCTCAGCGTGCTGGGCGCTGTAGCCTTGAACCAGACCCTGGCCACCAACCACCGCGCCGGGCGCTACATGGCGCACTGAGCGGCCAACCACAGAAGGCGCACACTGGGGCCTTCCTCCACCGCAAAGCCCGCCATGCCCCCACACACGGCCCCAGCCACCCCCCCTCCCTTGGCGGTGGACCTGCACCAGCTCGCGCTGCTGCGCGAACACCGGCGTACCCACCGGCACAAGCACCCACCCCGGGTCATCGCCGCGGCAGAGCACTTCGACCTGCCGCCGCCCACGCGGGGGCAGCGCCTGGCCGATCTGGTGGCGCGCACCATTGGGTCCTGGCGCTTCATCCTGCTACAAAGCAGCGCCATCGTGCTGTGGATAGGAGGCAATGTGCTGGCCGGCCACAACGCCTGGGACCCCTACCCCTTCATCCTGCTGAACCTGCTGCTGTCCTTCCAGGCGGCCTACACCGCACCGGCCATCATGATGAGCCAGAACCGGCAGAGTGAGCTGGACCGCAAACACGCCGAGAGCGACTACGAGGTCAATGTGAAGGCCGAGCTGGAGATTGAGCTGCTGCACGAGAAGATTGACCTGCTCAAGGAGCAGGAACTGCAGGCCCTCACCCAGGCGGTGCGCGAGCTGTCCACCCAGCTGCAGGCGCTGCAAACCCGGTAGCCGCCACCAGCGGCCCGGGCAACGGTTTAGAGCCCCCACTCCAGCCACTTGTCGCCTAGGCTACCCCTGAGTTCTGGGGGCGGCGCTACCATGCGCTCCCCGGCTGGTGCCCTGCGTGCCGCCCCCATTTTCAGGAGTCCATCATGTCCCTCGCCAACCTCGTCAACCACCAAATTCGCCTGGCTGCCCGCCCCGTGGGCATGCCCACTGCCGCCAACTGGAGCCACACCACCGAACCCGTGGCCGAGCCAGCTGAAGGCGGCGTCACGCTCAAGACCCTGGCGCTGAGCCTGGACCCGGCCATGCGCGGCTGGATGAACGAAGGCAAGAGTTATATCCCGCCCGTGGGCATTGGCGAAGTGATGCGTGCCGGCGGTGTGGGTGTGGTGGTGGCCAGCAAAAATGCCAAGTACGCCGTGGGCGACTACGTGAGCGCAGGCTTCGGGGTGCAGGAGTACATCACCCTGGCCCAGGACGAGATGAAGCGCAACGGCCTGGTCAAGATCGACCTGCGCGCAGGCACGCTCACCCAGTGGCTCAACGTGCTGGGTATGCCCGGCATGACCGGTTACTTCGGCCTGATGGACGTGGGCATGCCGCAAGCGGGCGAAACCGTGGTGGTGTCCGGCGCGGCCGGTGCCGTGGGCCAGACCGTGGGCCAGATGGCCAAGATCAAGGGCTGCCGCGTGGTGGGCATTGCCGGCGGTGCGGCCAAATGCGAATGGGTGGTGAAGGAACTGGGCTTTGACGCCTGCATCGACTACAAAGCCGGCCCCGGCGCCGTGCGTGCGGGTCTGAAAGAACATTGCCCCAAGGGGGTGGACATCTACTTTGACAACGTGGGCGGTGAGATCCTCGACGATGTGCTGGCCCGCATCAACCGCAAGGCCCGCATCATCATCTGCGGCGCCATCAGCCAGTACAACAACACCACCGCCGTGCAAGGCCCCAAGAACTACCTGAGCCTGCTGGTGAACCGTGCCCGCATGGAAGGCATTGTGGTGTTCGACTACGCCGACCGCTACCACCTGGCCGTGGCCGAGATGGCCGGCTACCTGAAGGACGGCCGCATGAAGAGCAAAGAAGACGTGGTGGTGGGCCTGCAGACTTTCCCCGACACGCTGCTCAAGCTCTTCAATGGCGAGAACTTCGGCAAGCTGGTGCTGGAAGTGGCCAAGGGCTGAGTACTGCCAAGAGGTGCCGGGGGCAAGTCCGCCTGGCGCATCGCGCCAATTTGCTATGGTTTTCATAGCTATTCGCGCATATCCAACGGGGACTACATGCCTAAAATGCTCTTAATTGCACAGGAGCACTATGCGGGCGAGTCGGGGTTTTACGTTGATTGAGTTGGTGATGGTGGTGGTTATCCTGGGGGTGCTGGCGGCGTTGGCCCTGCCCCAGTTTGTCAACCTGGGCAGTGACGCCCGGGTGGCGACCCTCAATGGCCTGCTGGGCGCGGTGCGCACCACCATGGAGACGGTGAAGGTGACCACGGCCCTGCGCGGCAGCGCCACCAGTGCCAACCCCCAGCTCAATTTTTTGAACATGCAGGGCAGCACCATCCGCCTGTGGAACGGTTACCCGGACCGCTGGTGGGATGGCATCGGCATGACGCTGCAGGGCGCCCCGGCCATTGCCGGCGGCGGGTATCTGTCCACCACACCCATTGTGTTCAACCGGTTCACGTTTTATGGCTACGGCAACAGCACGCTGCCCGGCGGCGACGCGGGCTGGGTGCTGGCCGACGCGCCCACGCCCGCCCATTGCTCGCTGGCCTACAACTACGGCGGCACCGGCCAGCCCCAGCTGATTTTGCGCACCACCGGCTGCTGAGGGACGCCCCCAGCAGGCCGGCCTAATCGTCGAGGGCGGCGTAGACCAGGTTGCGAAACAGCGGGCGGTAGTAGTCGCGCTGGTTGGGCGCCTGGACCATGAGGATGGCGAAGAAGTCTTTGGTGGGGTCCACAAAAAAGGTGGTGCCCGCAATGCCGCCCCAGTAATACAGCCCCTTGCTGCCGCTGACGGGCGACAGCCCGTCTTCCAACCGCACGGCAACACCCAACCCGAAGCCATGGCCTGGTGGCAGCAGTTCACCAGAGCGGCCGGCGCGGTAGGGGGCGATGTCACCCAGGTGGTCGGCCGTCATGCTGCGCACGGTGGCGGGGCTGAGCAGACGGGCACTGCCCAGCGTGCCGCCATTCAGCAGGGCTTGCAGAAAGAGGGCGTAGTCGGCCGCGGTGGAGACCAAGCCCGCCCCCCCGGCCTCCATGACCGCGGGTTTGCGCGGGTCCAGCAGGCGCATGGGGATGGCGCCATCGGGGTCCTTCTCGAAGGGTTCGGCAATGCGGTGGTGCTGCTCGGGGGGCACGGCAAAGCCGGTGTCCACCATGCCCAGCGGGCTGATGATGTTGTCGTGCAAAAACGCGCCCAGCGTTTGGCCGCTGACCACTTCCACCAATGCACCCAGCAGGTCGGTGGCGCGGCTGTACTCCCACACGGTGCCGGGCTCGAAGCGGTAGGGAATACGCGCCAGCGTCTGCGCAAAGGCGCGGTTGGGCATGTCGCGCATGCCCAGGCGGGCCTTGGCGTACTGGAGCTGGATGGGGTCGTTGCCCAGAATTTCGTAGGTCAGGCCCGAGGTGTGGCGCAGCAGGTCGTGCACCGTGGGTTCGCGCAGCGGGGGCTGCAGCGCCATGGTGCCGAACACGTCGTGCGCCACGGGCACCCCGGCAAACTCGGGCAGGTGTTTGGACACCGGGTCGCTGAGCAAGAGCTTGCCGCGCTCCATGAGCTGCAGCACCGCCACCGAGACCATGGGTTTGGTCATGGAGTAGATGCGGAAGAGGGAGTCGCGCGCCATAGGCACGCCGCGCTGTGGATCTTGTTGGCCAAAGGCACTGTGCAGCAGCACCTTGCCCGCGCGGGCCACCAGCGCCACGCCACCAGGCAAGCGCTGGCGGGCCACTTCGGCCTGCAGCACGCCGATGATGGCCTTGGTGGCATCGGGCGCAAAGCCCAGGTCTTGCGGGCGCCCTTCGGGCAGGGTGCGCGGGTTCATGCAGTCACACTGCCAGCGACCTGGCCATAACGCTGGCGCGCCAGAGCGGCGCCTTGGACCAGGGCCTCCAGCTTCTTCACCGCCACCTCACGGCTCATGGGGGCCAGGCCGCAGTTGGTGCAGGGGAAGATGCGATTGCGCGGCACATGCTGCAGGGCCATGCCGATGGTGTCCGCCACCTGCTCGGGCGTTTCAATCACGTCACTGGCCACATCGATCACGCCGACCATCACGTCCTTGTCTTTGAGCAGCGCCATCAGGTCCGGCGGCACGTGCGAGTGGTAACACTCCAGGCTCACCTGCCGGATGCTGCTCGCCGCCAGCGCGGGGAACACCTGCGCGTACTGGCGCCATTCCTGGCCCAGCGTTTCTTTCCAGTCGTTGTTGGCCTTGATGCCGTAGCCATAACAAATATGCACGGCCGTGGTGCAGGTCAGGCCGCGTGCGGCAATCTCCAGGGCCTGCACGCCCCAGTCCACCGCGTCTTGCATGTAGACGTTGAAGCCCGGCTCGTCGAACTGGATGATGTCCACACCATCGGCCTGCAGCGCCAGGGCTTCCTGGTTCAGCAGCTCGGCAAACGCAAACGCCATTTTTTTCTTGTCGCCATAAAAACGGTCGGCCACGGTGTCCACAATGGTCAGCGGACCGGGCAAGGTGAATTTGAGCTTCTTCTTGGTGTGGGCGCGTGCCAGTTGGGCCTCGAAGGCGTGCACCCGGCCCTTGAGGCGCAACGCCGCGATGACCTGGGGCACCTGGGCGTCGTAGCGGTTGTTGCGGATGCCCATGGTGACCTTGTTCTCAAAGTCGATGCCCTCCACCTGCTCCAGGAAGCCGTGCACAAAGTGCTGGCGGCTTTGCTCGCCATCACCCACCACGTCCAGGCCGGCGTCTTCTTGTGCCTTGATCCACAAAAGAGTGGCATCGGCCTTGGCCTGTTGCAGCTCGGGGCCGGCCAGCTTCCACTGGGGCCAGAGCTTTTCGGTCTCCGACAGCCAAGCGGGTTTGGGCAGGCTGCCTGCAATCGCGGTTTCAAACATGGTTTTGTCTCCTTGTAGTGATGTCGGTCAGGGGGGGGCGCGCAGGTAGCTTGGCAAATGGGCGCCGCAGTGCAGACAGTAGCGCGCCTCGGGCAAGTGGCCTTCGGTCAGGCATTCGTGGCAGGTGCGGGTGGTGGGTTCGGCGGCGCGGCGGGCCGTCATCTCGGCGGTGACGATGCCGGTGGGCACGGCCAGTGTGCCCCAGCCCAGCAGCATCATGGCCGAAGAGATCAGCCTGCCCAAGTCTGTCTTGGGGGTGATGTCCCCAAAACCCACGGTGGTCATGGTGGTGATCGCCCAGTACACCGATGTGGGGATGCTGGTGAAGCCGTTGCCCGGACCTTCCACCACATACATCAGCGTGCCCATGACCAGCACAATCATCAGCACCGCCGACAAAAACACCAAGATCTTGCGCCGACTGGCGGCCAAAGCGCGCCCGAGCGACTGGTATTCCGACACATAGGCCGTGAGCTTGAACACGCGAAACACACGCAGCAAGCGCAGGATGCGCACATCGATCAGTGCGTGCACCTCGGGCACCAGCAGGGCCACATAGGTGGGAAGCAGGGCCAGCAAGTCAATCACGCCATAAAAGCTCAGCGCGTAGCGCATGGGGTGGCGCACGCAAGCGAGGCGCGCCAGGTATTCGATCGTGAAGGCCACGGTAAACAGCCACTCCAACGCAGTGAGCCCGCTGTGGTAGCGGGTGTCGACCCCTTGGACGCTGCTGACCACCACCACGGCAACACTAATAAGGATGACGGCAATCAGCCACTGGTCAAACAGGCGACCGGCACGGGTGTCGGCCTCAAAAATGATGGTGTAGAGGCGCAGGCGCCAGCCCTGCAGGGGTTTGCCCAAGGTGAGATCGACTGAGGTGCGCATGGTCTTGATTCTGCCCGGTGCGGTGCGGACACCACACCCCAACACAAAGCGCATAACCTTATGCGAAAGAACCATGGCCGGCCGCCGGAAACAGGCCGTCGTGGCATGGTTTCTGCTAACCATCAGACACGGAGAGTTGGGATGCCAAAGAATCAGGTTATGATTTTTTTGCATCCACCTCGATGGTAAACCCGGATGAGGGCACTTGCCCACCGGCGCTACAGTTCAGCGTCAGAATCGGGTGGCAGACACCAATGTGGTGCACCCTGCTGATTCATTTATTTGGAGAAACTACTTATGAGCATCAATAAACTGAAAACCCTGGCCACCGTGGTCGCCGCGTTGGGCGCCGTGTTGGCAGCACCCGCACACGCCGGCAAAACCGTGGACGCCATCAAGGCGCGTGGTCAAGTGGTTTGCGGTGTGAACACGGGCTTGGCCGGTTTCGGTGCGGCCGATTCCAACGGCAAGTGGACCGGTCTGGACGTGGACGTGTGCCGTGCCGTGGCCGCCGCCGTGCTGGGTGATGGTGAGAAGGTGAAGTACGTTCCCCTGAATGCCCAAGCCCGTTTCACCGCGTTGCAGTCTGGCGAAATTGATGTGCTGTCGCGCAACACCACCTTCACCCTGACCCGTGATGCCTCCCTGGGCCTGACCCAAACCGCCGTGACGTACTACGACGGCCAAGGCTTCATGGTTCCCTTGAAGAGCAAACTCAAGAGCGCCAAGCAGCTCAAGGGCCAGACCGTGTGCGTGCAATCCGGCACCACGACCGAAAAGAACCTGACCGACTACTCCAAAGCCAACGGCCTGAACATCAAGCCCATCGTGTTTGAAAAGCTGGAAGCCGCTGAAGGTGCGTACTTCGCAGGCCGTTGCGTGGCGTACACCACTGACGCGTCTGGTCTGGCATCCACCCGCAACAAAGTGGCCAAGAACCCCGCCGACCACATCATCCTGCCCGAGCTGATCTCCAAGGAACCCCTGGGCCCCATGGTGCGCCGTGGTGACGACGAGTGGACCACCATCGTGAAGTGGACCATCTACGGCCTGCTGGAAGCCGAAGAAGCGGGCGTAACCTCTGCCAACGTCGACGAACTGAAGGCCAGCAGCAAAGACCCCGTGATCGGCCGTCTGCTGGGCTCTACCGAAGACACTGGCAAGCTGTTGGGCCTGGACAAGGAATGGCTGGCACGTGCTGTGAAGACCACCGGCAACTACGGTGAAATCTTCGAACGCAACGTCGGACCCAAATCCTCGCTGCAACTGCCACGTGGTCTGAACAACCTGTGGAACAAGGGCGGCGTGCAATACGCTCCTCCCGTCCGCTAAGTCGGTATTGCGAAGCGGTTAACACTGGCTTCGTTCTGAAAAAGGGCAGCTGCAAACACCATGCGCTGCCCTTTTCAAATGGTTACGTGATTCTCTCGTTCATCTAAGGGCTGCTATGTCCACCCCCTCCTCTCCTCCCAAGAAATCGTGGTCCTGGCGCAGCCAGGCATTCCGCGGCCTGCTGTACCAGGTGATCGCCATCGTGGTGGTCCTGGTCACCGTGCTGTACCTGGCCCACAACACCACCACCAACATGAAGTTGCGTGGCATCCAGAGTGGCTTTGACTTTTTGTCCAGCCCCGCCGGCTTTGACATCGGCGAGAGCCTGTTTGTCTTCGACTCGGGTGAGTCCTACTGGCGCGCCTACCTGGTCGGTTTTGTCAACACGCTGCGCGTGGCCGTGGTGGGCATCATCCTCACCACCATCCTGGGCGTGTTGATTGGCGTGGGGCGCTTTTCGCGCAACGCCTTGATCCGCGGCATGTGTGCGGTGTATGTGGAATTCTTCCGCAATATCCCGGTGCTGCTGCAACTGCTGATGTGGTACCTGCTGTTCACCGAGGTGCTGCCCGCCTCCAACGAACCGCTGACGCTGGGCCCGCTGTTCCTGAGCAAGGGCGGCCTGAACTTCCCGATTCCCGAATGGGCCAGCGGCCATGTGTGGGGTGCCTGGGGTTTGCTGGCCGGTGTGGTGGCAGCCTACCTGTACCGCCAATGGGCTTACCGCGCGTTTGAAGCGAGCGGCAAGGTCAAGAGCATGTTCTGGGTGCCAGTGGCCATTGTGCTGGCCTGTGGCGTGCTGGGCTGGGTTCTGGGCGGTGCACCCACGGCCCTGAACATGCCGGTGCAAGGTGACTTTGCCGTGGAAAACGGTGGTGCGCTGACGCCGGAGTATTTGTCCGTCCTGTTGGGCCTGACCGTGTACACCGCGGCCTTTGTCTCCGAGGTGGTGCGTGGCGGTATCCAGTCCGTGGCCCTGGGTCAGTCCGAAGCCGCCGCAGCCCTGGGTCTGAGCCGTGGCCAGACCATGCGCCTGGTGATGCTGCCACAAGCGTTGCGCGTGATCATTCCGCCCGTGACCAACCAGTACCTCAACCTGACCAAAAACTCCTCACTGGCGGTCGCCATTGGTTACCCCGACGTGGTGTCGATTGCCAACACGGCCATCAACCAGACCGGCCGCGCCGTGGAATGTATTGCCATCATCATGCTGGTGTACCTGAGCACCTCACTGTTCACCTCGGTGACGATGAATTGGTACAACACCCGCTCTGCCATCAAAGAACGCTAAAGACCTGACCATGAGCGCAACTACTTTTGAACCTATCGCTGCGCGCCCCGCCCCCGTGAAAACGGAAGGGCTGGTGGCCTGGATCCGCAGCAACCTGTTTGGCGACTGGAAGACCACCGTGGGCACCTTGCTGGTGGCTGCGGTGCTGCTGAAAGTGCTGCCGCCCTTTCTGCAATGGGCTTTGTTCAATGCCGTCTGGACAGCCAAGTTCGAGCTGTGCAATGCCGAAGGTGCAGGCGCCTGCTGGGGTGTGGTGTCGGAAAAATTCCGCATCATCATCTTCGGTCGCTACCCCTTTGAAGAGCAATGGCGCCCGCTGATCTCCACCCTGCTGCTGTGTGCGTTGCTCGCCGGCAGTTGCATGCGTTCCTTCTGGAAAGCCTGGCTGGTACCTTTGTGGATCGCCGTGCTGGCTTTCTTCTTTGTGGTGATGTATGGCGGCGTGCTGGGCCTGAGTCGCGTGGAGACCGACCGCTGGGGTGGCTTGCCACTGACCATTCTGCTGGCCTCGCTGTCCATGGCCATGGCCTTCCCCATTGCCTTGCTGATCGCCCTGGGCCGCCGCTCCAAGCTGCCGGCCATCAAGACCTTTTGCACCATTTATGTGGAGCTGATCCGCGGTGTGCCGCTGATTTCCGTGCTGTTCATGGCCTCCTTCATGTTCCCGCTGCTGATGCCCCAGGGCTTCAACATCGACGTGCTGGTGCGTGTGCTGGCTGGTATCACCCTGTTTGCCGCAGCCTACATGGCCGAGGTGATTCGCGGTGGCCTGCAAGCCGTGCCCAAGGGCCAGATTGAAGCCGCCGCCACGCTGGGCCTCTCGTACTGGCAGACCCAGCGCAAGATCGTGCTGCCCCAGGCGTTGGCCATGGTGGTGCCCGGCATCATGAACAACTTCATCTCCACCTTCAAGGACACGTCTTTGGTCACCATCGTGAGCCTCTACGAACTCACCGGTGCCATGAGCCTGGCCCTGAACTCGGATGCCGACTGGCGCCCCTTCAAGATTGAAGGCTACCTCTTCATCGCCCTGATTTATTTTGGCTTCTGCTTTGCCATGTCCCGCTACAGCCTGTGGATCGAAAAGCAAGTCAACAAAAGCAAACTCCGCTAAGGAACGAATATGTCTGAACCCATCATCACCTTCAACAAAGTCAACAAGTGGTACGGCAACAACTACCACGTGCTGCGCGATATCGACCTGACCGTCACCAAGGGTGAACGCATCGTGATTTGCGGCCCCTCCGGCTCCGGCAAGTCCACCCTGATCCGCTGTATCAACCGCCTCGAAGAACACCAGCAGGGCAACCTGACCGTGGACGGCGTGGAGCTGACCGACGATGTGAAAGCCATTGACGACGTGCGCAAGAAAGTCGGCATGGTGTTCCAGCAGTTCAACCTGTTCCCCCACCTCACGGTGCTGGAAAACCTGACGCTGTCGCCCATGTGGGTGGGCAAGATGCCCAAGAAAGAAGCCGAAGAAAAGGCCATGGAGCAGCTCAAGCGCGTGCGTATTGCCGAGCAGGCGAGCAAGTACCCCTTGCAGCTCTCCGGTGGTCAGCAACAGCGCGTGGCGATTGCCCGCGCCCTGTGCCTCAAGCCCAAGATCATGCTGTTCGACGAGCCCACCTCGGCACTCGACCCCGAGATGATCAAGGAAGTGCTGGACGTGATGATCGAGATGGCCAACCAGGGCATCACCATGATCTGCGTGACCCACGAAATGGGCTTTGCCAAGGCCGTGGCCGACCGCGTGATCTTCATGGACCAGGGCCAGATCGTGGAACAAAACACGCCGCACGAGTTCTTCAACAACCCGCAGAGCGAGCGCAGCAAGGACTTCCTGTCCAAGATCCTGGGCCACTAAGCTGCCATGCCTTCCAACGCACTTGTGCAATGGCAGGCCTTGCAGGCGGGGTTGACCCAGCTGCGCTCCGGCGCACTGGGTGCCCACGGTTTGTCAGCGCTAGCGCGCACCCAGGACGCCTTGCTCGAGGCGTTGGGACCCCGTTACCGCGAGGTCTTGCTGCAGCTGCTGGACCGGCTGGAGTCCAGCGCCCTGTTCAGTGAGGAGAGTTGCTCCTTCAGCCAGCAGGGCCTGCTGGACAACCTGCAGGTCTGGCTAGACAAAGCGCACAGCCAGCTCAACCCGGCCGGGTAAGCGCAAAGAGCCGTACACCGTACCCCGCATCGTGTCTTGCACACAGCGGGGCCCAGCGGGGGAGTTTTCAGGGGGTCTTGGCCACCTGGGCGGGGCCCAGGCGCTCGGAAGTCCAACGCAACAGGTCCATCCACATCTGCCGTGTCTCGGCATCTTGCGTCATGCGCGAGGCGCTGGGCAATTCAATGGTGACGACGGGAACCCGCTTGTGGATGCCACCGTAGTTGCCCAGCGACCCCGGGAAGATGCCGACCTGGTCCAGATAGAGGCGCCCGAGTTTACTGGGGGGAACCGACGGGCCATCAAAGTCCAACACCCCGTAAGGCGCGTGCACACTCACGATCAAGTTGGGCTTAAAACTGTCCATCTGCTCCAGCAGAAAGCGCGACTCCGGCTCCGACAGGGGCCTGTTTCCGGGCCAGCGACGCGGATCGCGTTTGGTCCGCGACTCCCAGTACACACGTGCATCGCGCGCCCAGTTGGGCGTGGGGAAGTTGCGGTTCAGGTCCACGCCATTGGCATTGGTGCGCCGGGACGGCTTGGCAAACAAACCGTCTGGATTCAAGGAAGGAATAAAGCGCCAATGGATAGACAAGGACATGTCGGCCGGCGGCTTGTGAGCCAGCCCGATCCAATGGAACACCAGCGAGCTGGAGGACATTTCATCGCCATGGATGCCCCCGACCACCAAAACCCGGAAGTTGGCGTCCGCGGGTTGGATATCCGTACCCCACAAGGTGCGCCCCCGGGCTGATCGGCCCTGCATATCCCGCATGCCCGCTGCCTCGCACTGGGCGGGCGTGACATTCGGTATTTTCGAAGCATAATCAACGCAAGCCCTTGTAGTATTTGCGTGAGCAGCTACAAAAAACATAGCAAACACCAAAGGAAAACAGGGTAAAAAGCGCATGGTGCCATTGTAGGGTGCCGACCTGCAAGCGCTTTTGCCCACTGACTGAACGTGGTGCGGTCCAAAACCAGTTAAATTGCGGGGATGCGCCCCCCCACTACGCCGCCGCAAGCGCGCTCCCCAGATTTTTCGACGTCCCAGTTTCGTCAAGCCTTAGGCATGTTCGCCACTGGCGTCACCATTGTCACGGCCCGCACCCCCGCAGGTGAATTGGTGGGCTTGACCGCCAACTCCTTCAACTCGGTATCGCTGGCGCCGCCTTTGGTGCTGTGGAGCCTGGCCCGCAGCGCCGGCGCCATGGCAGCATTCAGTACCGGATCGCACTACGCCATCAACATCCTGAGCGCTGACCAGCAAGAACTGGCCCGCCAGTTTGCCGCCAAGGATGTGGACCGCTACCAAGGCGTGGCCTTCACGCTGGGTGCCAGTGGTGCACCGTTGCTGGAGGATGCGGCCGCCACCTTCGAATGTTTTAACCGCAGCCGCTATGAAGAAGGTGACCATGTCATTTTTGTGGGCGAGGTGGAGCGTTGTGCGCATCGGGTCGGCGCAGCACCCCTGCTCTTCCATGGCGGCCGTTTTTACACCGAGCACCCGCTCTAAGCTATTGCCATGACGCTGCCCCGATTGCCCAAGTCCGTGCGTTACGTGCTCTTGTCGCTGCGCGACCTGCTGACCTCTGCCAGCCCTTTTGTGATTGCCGCCGCAGGCTTGCTGTGGCTGGCCTACTGGTGGTTGGACCCGATGCCGCCGAAGACCATCACGCTCGCCACGGGCCCCGCACAAAGCGCCTACGCCGAGTTCGGCCAGCGCTATGCCAAGGCCCTGCAGGCAAGCGGTATCGAGGTGGTGCTGTTGCCCACCGATGGGTCTTCGGCGAATCTGGAGCTGTTGCGCAGCGGCAAGGCAGACGCGGGATTTGTACAGGGAGGAACAGCCTCCGCCCAGCCCCAGCCAGACGAACCTGAAGCGGAGTCTCTGTTGACGCTGGGCAATCTGTTTGTCGAACCGATCTGGTTGTTCTACCGCAGCGCGTCTGCGCAGGCTGTCACGCCTGGCGGGCAACTGAGCTCGCTCACGCAGCTGGCCCATATGCGGGTGAATGTGGGGGCCTCTGGCAGTGGCGTGCCCACACTGATGCAGACCCTGTTGGACATGAACCGCGTGGCCCCCAAAAACATCACACTGTCGCAGCTGGACCAAACCCCCGCCACTGTCAAACTGTTGCAAGGGCAGCTCGACGCCGTGGTGTTTGCCTCCGCCCCCGAAGCGCCGATTGTGCAGATGCTGCTGCAAACACCAGGCATCCGGTTGATGGACTTTCACCAGAATGAAGCCTATGCGCGCCGACTACCTTTTGTCACACCCGCCACACTGCCCAACGGCATTGTGGATCTGGCACGCAAACTCCCCAGTCAGGACGTGCACCTGATCGCTACCACCACCAGCATGCTGGCCCGCGAAGGCGTGCACCCAGCACTGCGCCAGCTATTGGCACAAGCGGCCATGCAAATCCATGGACAGGCAGGCTGGTTTAACCGGGCACGCGAGTTCCCCAATGCAGGCAATGCGGAATACCCGCTGGCCCCAGAAGCCGAACGCACCATGCGCACCGGCGTACCTTCGCTCCAGCGCTACATCCCGTTTACCCTGGCCAACCTGATCGAGCGGATGTGGTTGGCGCTGGGCCTGATCATTGCAGTGTTGCTGCCCTTGGGCAAGATTGCGCCACCGCTGTATGCCTTCCGGGTGCGCTCGCGCGTGTTCCGCTGGTACGGTCAGCTGCGGGAGATTGAGGAGCGGCTGGAAGAATCGCCAGCCCGTGCGCCCGAACTGATTTCCGAGCTCAACGCACTTGAAAGCAAAGTCGAAAAAATCATCGTGCCGCTCTCTTACACCGACGAGCTCTACACGCTGCGCAACCACATTGGTCTGGTGCGCCAGCGCCTGCTTACAGCGTAGAGTCCATGCTGTTGCGCATGGCTTGCTGGGCCACGGCATCCAACGCACCGTCCACCACAGGCTGACCTGAGACCAGGCGCAACTGCCCCGCAGCCACCAGCTTGTCGTGGGTGCGGCGCGTCATCGACTGGGTGGTGCCGTACGCGCTGGTAAAAAGGAACAAGGTGCCATGCGGGCTGGCCCAGGTGAGCTGGGTACGCACCCATTCGCCGTTGGCCATCAGTTCCACCCAAGAGCCCAAAGGCAGCGCACCGCCCGACACGGCACTTGCCACCAGTGGCACTGCCGGTGCCACTACAGCGGATACGACTTGCGAGGCCGGGACCTCTTGCGTCTCCGGCAATTCGATGAAATTGGAGTCACGCGCCTCTTCGGGGGCCACCCAGGGGTCACCGTCTTCGACCAGGCGCATCTTGTGGACATGCGCGCCAGCCTCCACCGCCCCCTGTGCAGCGGCAGGCTTGGCCGCAGAACGAAACACCTGTTGGTGCAAACCCATCAAGGCTTCCAGAAAAACACTGGTCTTGGTTGCGGGGTAGCGGATGCTCTCCAGCCCCTCGCGCAAGGTGCTGATGAGCAGAGGCACCAGACGCGTGAGTTTGGCAACATTGGTGCGTGCCAGCTCGGGATGGGCACTCCACAACATCGCCGAGATCAGGGCCTGGTATTTGTCCGCAGCACTGGAGCCTGCGCCGGCCTGCAAGCGTGCGTTGGCCACCACCTGCGCCCAGGGGCCACACAAAAAGACAATCACCACCTCGGGCACCTGCGCCGCATCGGGATGGGAGTCAATTTCGCGGGCAATTTTTTCTGCCAGCAGATTGCGCTGCTCAGCCTTTTGCAGGGCTTGCACGGCCTGGACGCGCGAGGCCTCCTGGGCCTTGGCTGCCACATCCCAGGAGGCACGCAACTGGAGCAACACGATTGCAAACGGCTCGGGGCCTTGGACCTCCATGTCGGTCAGAGGGGCCACAGCATCGCGGACCTCTTGGAAAAAAGCGGCAAACCCGGTTGTCTGCTCAGTTGCAAAGGCCAGGCTACGGTGAGTAATTTCCTGCACCAGACAGCGAGCGGCATGCTCTTTGTCTGTAAATATGCGAGGGTCTGCCAGCGCCAGGCGCATCAATGCAGGCTCCAGGCTGCGCACCAGCTCCTGCACGGGCGCCAGCAGGCGCGGGTCATGCGCGATGTTGTCCACCATCAGGTTCACCACCTCCAGGCTCAGGGCCTGGGCCACACCGGAGGCACTGCGACGAATCGCCTCGCAGGCCAGTTGCGCCGCACCCGCCTGTGCCATGCGCACGGGCGCACTGCGGCGCTGCTCCAAGCGCTGTACTACGCGGTCCACCTGCTTCATTTCGGTCAGGGCCTCGAAGGCGGCTGGCACCGTGGCGGCAAAGCCGCCATCGTGGGGGGCTGGCTGGGGGGTCAGCAGCGCCTCCCCTTCAAACTCGCGGGCAAACTGCTTTGCAAAAACCGCCACCCGAGGGGGCGTGCCTTGTCCATCAAGTTCTCCCGACAGCAGCTGTCGCAAACGGTCCAGGGTCAGCAGCGCCGGGTCGGCCGCACGGCGTGTGCGCAGCTCTGCGGCAATGTGTGCCTCACGCTCGGTGCTGCCCGGCATGCCGCCTTGCGAGTCGGACGAAACGGTTTTTCCAAGCCCGCCACCGCCGCCCGGCGTGGGCACCACGGCATAGCCCGCAGCCACCACCCCCTCGGCGCGCATGCGCGCAGCCAAGCGGGTGTACAACTCACGCAACTCGGCCCCCAGGGCCACACCCATGGTAGTGAGCCAGTCCAGGCGCAAGGCAGCTGACACGGGCGCGCGTTCCACCACCAGTTTCAAGGCTTGCAAATACACGTCCGGGCGCAGGGGGTTGCGCTCGGGGCGCACCGTCGTCAGTCCCAAAGTCGCGCAAATCAAGGTGTTGAGCTCGGTCAGGCTGGCTTCGGCCGCCAACAGAGCCATCTGTTGTGCGCGCGCCATGTTCACACTCTCCTGGACCTGCACCTCGTCCATGAGCTCAAGCTGGTCAAACTGTACGTCCGCCATGTTGCGCACAGAGGCTTTGGGTGACAGCACGGGCCCACTGAACGCGGCCAACAAGGCCTGTGGGTACTGCCGCAGCAGCTCCGGCTCTTGCGCTTGCAACAGCGTCAAGGACTCCTCGTGCACTTGGCGCTCGCGGTAGTCACGTGTGCTTCCCAGACGCGCCAGTACCGATTTGCGCACCGCCGCTACCAGCTTGCCCATGATGGCCTGCCCACCGAAGGCAGCCTCCTCAATGGTGGCTTGGTAGAGCGCAGCGTATTGGGGAGAAGGCACGGTCATAACAAGGGCCCTGGTTGGACGGCGAACAACAGTTGTTTACTTCAGCGCCTTGTAGCGCACGCGCTTCGGCTTGGCACCCTCTTCACCCAGGCGTTTCTTCTTGTCAGCTTCGTACTCCTGGTAGTTGCCGTCAAAGAACGTCCATTGGCTGTCGCCCTCGGCGGCCAGAATGTGGGTGGCGATACGGTCCAGGAACCAGCGGTCATGGGAGATCACCAGCATGGTGCCCGCAAACTCCAGCAGCGCGTCTTCCAGCGCTCGCAAGGTTTCCACGTCCAAATCGTTGGAGGGTTCATCCAGCATCAGCACGTTGCCACCGGCAATCAGCGTCTTGGCCAAGTGCAGGCGACCACGCTCACCACCGGACAACATGCCAACCTTTTTCTGTTGGTCCGCACCGTTGAAGTTGAAGCGACCACAGTAGGCACGGCTTGCCATCTGGAACTTGCCGACGTTCAAAATATCGAGCCCACCGGACACGTCTTCCCACACCGTCTTGTCGTTGGACAGGTCATCGCGGTGCTGGTCCACAAAGGCCATCTTCACGGTGGAACCGATCACGACTTCACCGGAGTCAGGTTTCTCGCGACCCGCAATCAGCTTGAACAGCGTCGACTTACCGGCACCGTTGGGGCCAATGATGCCGACGATGGCGCCGGCAGGGATGTTGAAACTCAAATTGTCGATCAGCAGGCGGTCGCCAAAGGACTTGCTCACGCCCTTGAACTCGATCACCTGGCTACCCAGGCGGTCGGCCACGGGGATGAAGATTTCGTTGGTTTCGTTGCGCTTCTGGTATTCGAAGTCGCTCAATTCTTCAAAGCGGGCCAAGCGGGCCTTGCTCTTGGCCTGGCGGGCCTTGGGGTTCTGGCGTGACCACTCCAACTCCTTCTTCAAGGCCTTGGCACGGGCTTCTTCACCTTTTTGCTCAGCTTCCAGGCGGGCGCCCTTTTGCGTCAGCCAGTCGGAGTAATTGCCCTTGTACGGAATGCCGGAACCACGGTCCAGTTCCAGAATCCACTCGGCCGCGTTGTCCAGGAAATAGCGGTCGTGGGTGATGGCCACCACAGTACCAGAGTAGCGTTGCAGGAACTGCTCCAGCCAGTCCACCGATTCGGCGTCCAAGTGGTTGGTCGGTTCGTCGAGCAGCAGCATGTCGGGTTTGGACAGCAGCAGGCGGCACAAGGCCACACGGCGTTTTTCACCACCGGACAACACGCCGATGTTGGCATCCCACGGTGGCAAACGCAGCGCATCAGCAGCGATTTCCAGTTGGTGCTCGGAGTCAGTACCGGCGGTGGCAATGATGGCTTCCAGCTCGGCCTGCTCGGCAGCTAGCGCGTCAAAGTCAGCATCTTCTGCACCATAGGCGGTGTACACCTCCTCCAGACGTGCCTTGGCCGCAAACACCTTGCCCATGCCCGCTTCCACGCTTTCGCGCACGGTTTGCGTGGGGTCAAGCTGGGGTTCCTGGGGCAAGTAGCCGATGTTCAAGCCAGCCATGGGGATGGCTTCGCCTTCAATTTCCTTGTCCACACCGGCCATGATCTTCAACAGGGTGGACTTGCCGGAGCCGTTGGTACCCAGCACGCCGATTTTGGCGCCGGGGAAGAAGCTCAGGGAGATGTCTTTGAGAATGTGCCGCTTGGGCGGCACGATCTTGCCGACGCGGTTCATGGAAAAAACGTATTGGGCCATTGCGGTATCTATTTCGGGAGGCGTAAAACCACCATTATCGACTGCCTCACCTTCCGACCTCCACATACCCCCCGTTTCAGGCGCCGTCCCCGCCCTTTTCCAGGTCATTGCGCAAGGCGGCCTGGGCCACGGCATCCAGGGCGTTGTCCATCACGTGGCCATCGGATACCAGATGGATCAGGCCCATGTCGCGCAAGCGGTCCATGGTGCGACGGGACATGGAATGCGCCAAACCTCCCGACGAGGTGAACATAAACAGGGTGCGGTGCGGGCTGGCCCAGGTCAGCTGCGCACGCACCCAGACCCCGTCCAGAGCCAGATCCACCCACGAGCCGGTGCCCAGACTCTCCGCCGCCCAAGTGTCTTGCAGGGCCGGGTCGGCAGCCTCGGGAATGTCGGGCATGGGCGGCGGCTCTTCGCTGTCGCGCATGAAGCCCGAGTCCGTCACCTCCTCGTCAACCATCCACAATGCGTCATCCACAAGCGCCCGCCCCTCTGCAAGCGCAACCCGAGGCACCCGGGCAGGCACACTGCCCTCCTCATTGGCGGCGGCCCGACCGGCTTCAAAAGCCTGCTCATGGATACTGATCAGGCCATCAAAAAATGAAGGAATGCGGTCTTCGGGGTAATCGATGCGCTGCAAGCCCTGGCGCAACTTCACCAGCATTTGCGGCACCAGATCTACCAGGCGTGCGCGGTTGCGGCTGGTCAGGCGCAGCTGAACGCTCCAGATCAGGTCATCCACCAGGGCCAGGTAACCATCGGCGTCCTGGGAGCCATCGGCACAGCGAAGTTGCGACTCCGCCACCACCTGGGCCCAGGGACCGCGCAGAAAACTCACCACCAGCTCCGGCACCCGCTTGCTACCCACCCGCTCCATGAACTCCTCCGACAGGCGCTGGGCAAGCATATTGCGCTGTTCGGCATGCAGCAGGCTGCGTGCCGCTTCTTCTGCGCGCTGGCGGTGCTGTTGCTCCTCTTGCGCCCAGCCGTCTTCGAGCTTGCGCAACAGGCGTGAAAAAGCGTTGGCATCACCCTCCCCCCCTGACAGCACACTCACCGCGTTGTCCAAGGTCTTCTGGAACCGTGCAAACCCGGGCTCGTCAACCGAGGTGAAGGCCAGGCTACGGCTGGTGATCTTGTCCAGGAAATGGCGCGCCGGGTGTTTCTTTTCGCTGAAGAACCGCGGGTCGGTGTGCGACAAGCGCAGCAATACTGGCTCCATGGCCTTGAGGTTTTGGCGGATGCCCGGCAGCATGCGCCGATCGAGCATCAGGTTGTCCAGCATCAGGCGCACCACCTCTTCGCCCAACTGTTGGCCCAGGGCCTTGCTGCGCACCGCCTCTTTGGCCGCACGCGACGCCATGCCCAATGGCGCCCCGGGCATGCGTGCCGGGTTGGCCAGGCGCGCGCGCTCCGCCAGCCGCTTCATCATGGGCTCGACCAGTTTCATGTCCTCCAACGCCTCGAACGAGGCGGGCACGGTGTGGGTGAAATCCTTGACTCCTCCTGCGGCACCACTGGGGTCCAGCTCCCCAGACAGCAAGCGGCGCAGCTTGTCCAGTGTCAGCAAGGTGCGGGTAACTGAGTTCTCGGCTCCTTTCAGGGGCACACCAAACGGGCCCGTGCCACCCGTCAATGGCACCACGGGCTCCACACCCTGGGAGCGCAACCAGTCCACCACCTCGCGGTAGAGCTGGGCCAGCGCTACGCCGAGCAGACTGGCGGCGGGCCCCATCACGCCCGCACGGGCTTCATCCGCCGGGATGCACCGGGTCAAGGATTCGCGCAGCGCGTAGACAAAATTCTCGGGCTTGAGCGGGTTCAGATGCGCCTGCACACTGCTCCAGCCCATCAGGCTGCTGACCAACCCATTGAAAACCGGCAGCACGGTGTCCACCGACAACAGCACCTCCTGCTCGGTCATGGCCAGTTCGATATTGGCGTCGATCTGTTCTTCTTCCAGAAACTGGAAATCATCAAAGCGCACCCGGGCAGGGGCGGTCTTGCGTTGCGAAGTGCCACCGTACACGGCAGCCCGCAGGGCCGTTGCAAAAGCCTGTTGGAATTCGTCCTTTTGCAACACCAAAGCCGCCACCACAGCGCGGCGCCGGGGGTTCTGGCGGGCATGCAAGCCCTTGTTGCTGGCCTCGGACGTAGCCAGCTGCAACCCGGCGATGATGTCGTCGACCACCGCGTCGCCTTGTTCCAGCACCGCTTCGATGCAGGCCTGCAGCGAGGGCTTGGTCGCTCCCGGATCTTGGGCCACACCGAGGCGCCGCAACAGGTATTTTTTCATCGTGCGCCCATTCTCCACAACCCTGACCATTTGCACCAGTATCGTGACAGATTGTTACGGCGCCCCGCCCAGGTTTGGACCTACCTGCAACACCTCTTTTCGGCCTGTGGGGCAAGGCATGCGACAATACGGCCCATTGCGACGCTTCAGTTGCCCGCGATACCAGCACCTTGCTGGGGACCCCACGACACAGGGCGTCCCACTTTTGAATCCATCTGCCTTTGACTGACTGTCGGCCTTTGTGCCTGCAGAACGGCCGATTCCCAAGCGTCCCGGACGGACGCATCTATCCATGAACTTCGAAGATCTGAAACTGGCCCCTGCCATTGTCAAAGCCGTGCGCGAGCAGGGTTACGAGACCCCCACCGCGATCCAGGCCCAGGCGATTCCGCTGGTGCTGGAAGGCCACGACCTGCTGGGCGGCGCCCAGACCGGTACCGGCAAGACGGCCGCCTTCACCCTGCCCCTGCTGCACCGCCTCTCCATGAGCCGCAGTGCACAAAACAAATTTGGCGGCACCGGCATCCGTGCCCTGGTGCTGACCCCCACCCGCGAACTCGCCGCCCAGGTGGAAGAGTCCGTGCGCCAGTACGGCAAGTACCTGCAACTGTCCTCCACCGTCATCTTTGGCGGCGTGGGCATGAACCCCCAAATCTCCAAGGTCAAAAAAGGCGTGGACATTCTGGTGGCCACCCCCGGTCGTCTGCTGGATCTGGCCCAACAAGGCATGCTGGACCTCGGCCAGGTGCAAATGCTGGTGCTGGACGAAGCCGACCGCATGCTGGACATGGGCTTCATCCACGACGTGAAGAAAGTGCTGGCCCTGGTGCCCAAGGAAAAGCAGAGCCTGCTGTTCTCCGCCACATTCAGCGATGAAATCCGCGAACTGGCCAACGGCCTGCTGAAGAACCCGCAAAGCGTGCAAGTGACGCCGCGCAACACCACGGTGCAGCGCATCACCCAGGTGATCCACCCGGTAGGCCGTGGCAAGAAAAAAGCCCTGCTCGCCCACATCATCAACGAACAAAACTGGAGCCAGGTGCTGGTGTTCACGCGCACCAAGTTTGGCGCCAACAACGTGGCTGAGTTTCTGGAAAAGAATGGCATCAGCGCCATGGCGCTGCACGGCAACAAGAGCCAGGCCGCCCGTACCCAGGCACTGTCCGGCTTCAAGAGCGGTGATGTGCGTGCCCTGGTGGCCACCGACATCGCGGCCCGCGGCATTGACATCGACGACCTGCCACACGTGGTGAACTACGAAATTCCGAACGTGAGCGAAGACTACGTGCACCGCATTGGCCGCACGGGTCGCGCCGGTGCCGATGGCGCTGCCGTGAACCTGGTGTGCCTGGACGAAGAAGGCTTCATGCAGGACATCGAGCGCTTCACCAAGCAAAAGATCGAGGTCAAGGTGATCGAGGGCTTTGGCCCCGAACCCGGCGAAAAGGGAGAGCCTATCGCCATGGGTCGCCAGACCATCTGGGGCGGCGCGGGCAAGCCGCCCAGCCGCGATGTAATGCAAGCCGCTGCCAAAGCGGCCCGTACCGAAATGCTGCAACGTGTGCGTGACAGCAAGGCCAGCCAGGGTGGCAACGGCGGCGGTGGCGGCGGACGCGGCCCCCGCGCCGGTGGTGGCGGAAACGGTGGTGGCAATGGCGGCGGACGTGGTGCTGGCGGACGTGGCGAACAGCCCGCCCGCCCCCAAGGTGCACGCCCCCCCCAAGGCCATGGCCGCGGCCGTCCCCAAGGCGGTGGCAATGCGGAGTACCAGCCGCCAGCAGGCTTCACCCACGAAGGTCGCGCCCCGCGCCCATCGACAGCACAACCTGACCCCATGCGTACCAGCGTCGATATGATGGCCGGTCGCGGCGCACGCCGCGGTGGTGGTGGTGGCGGTGGCTATGGCGGTGGAGGCCGCAGCGGAGGTGGCAATGGCGGCGGATACGGTGGTGGTGGCGGAGGCTACGGCGGCGGAGGCCGCTCGGGTGGCTTTGGTGGCGGGGGCAACGGGTCTCGTGGGCCGCGAGGTTCTGGCGGCTCTTCTAGCCGATAAGCACTACCGCGCGGTGCACAGTCTGGGGCGGCGTACGCTGCCCCTCACCCACGCCAAGCTGATCCAACACATCGTCGACTTTGCGGCGCTCCCTGAGCTGCCGCAGATCGACGATGTTTTTATTTGCCTGGGCACCACCATCAAGGCAGCAGGCAGCCAAGCGGCCTTCAGGGCCGTGGATTACGAAGCCTATATGGCCGTAGCCCGTATGGGTATTGCGCGAGGCGCTACTAAATTAGGAGTTATCAGCGCCATGGGCGCGGACGCCAGATCCCGCGTTTTCTACAACCGGGTCAAAGGCGAGGCGGAAGACGCCATTGCCACCCTGGGCTACGCCAGCGTCAGTATCGTTCGCCCCTCGCTGCTGGTGGGGGACCGGACCGCGCTGGCCCAGCCCGAGCGACCGGGCGAACGCATCGGTCTGTGGATCAGCCAGCGACTCAAACCCCTGGTACCCGCCAACTACCTGCCCGTGCAGGCAGCCGATGTGGCAGCGGGCCTGGTGCAAGCGGTCAAGGCCGGGCAACCTGGCGTGCACCACGTGCTGTCGGGCGCGCTGCAAGGCGCCGCACAGCGTCCGGCCGGGGCCTAGCCCCGCACAAACAAGGTCACCAGGGGCTGCTCACCCACCTGACGGCTCCAGTGGCCGTGAATGGCCGGGTCGAACGTGGCGCCGTCTGGCAACAGGTCGGCCGAGTAAAAGTGCTGGCCCGGCCCGAACACGCGCGAGCTGCCGTGTACCCCGATCTCCATCTGCCCCTGCAAGATAAAGCACCACTGCGTGTGCCCCGAGCAATGGAACTGGCTGCGAAAACCCACCGGGCTGGTGCGCAGCTGGTAGCCACCCGAGGCAAACACCTCGGAGAGCATGGACTGCGGGTTGCCCTCGTTCAAGGGAATCGCCTCCTCGCGAAACTTGGCAAAACCGTCGGTGTCGGTGAACAGGATGACTTGGGTGAAGCTGGCCATGGTGTGCAGAGTAGGGAAACAATGCCGACCATTATTCCCCAAGGCTGTCCCCTGCTCACGCGGGCTGGCGCACCAGCTTGGCCTCTTTGATCGGGAGGTGGATCAGCGCTGCCCCCACGGCCAGCACGATGTCGATGTACCAGACCCAGTTGTAGCTGCCGGTCGCATCGAAGATCTTGCCGCCCAAAAATGCACCCAGAAAGCCGCCCACCTGGTGCGTCAGCATCACCAGGCCAAACAGCGTGGCCATGTGCGCCGTGCCAAAAAACTTGGCCACCAGACCCGCTGTGGGCGGCACGGTGGACAAAAAGCTCACGCCCATCACCGCGGCAAACACCAGCACCACCTGACCCGTTTTGGGGGCCAAGAGAAATACCAGCACAGCCACGGCACGCACGGCGTAAACCAGCGACAGCAACGACTTCATGCGCCAGCGGCCCACGGCCCAGCCCATGGCGACGCTGCCAACGATGTTGAACAGGCCCAAGATACCGAGCGCCCAGGCGCCCCATTGCGTCGGCAAACCGCACGCGGCAACCACACCCGGCAAGTGCGTGGCCAGAAACGCCACATGAAATCCGCACACAAAGAAGCCCGCCGCCAACAGCAGGAAGCTGGGGGTACGCAGCGCCAGACGCACGGCCTCACCGGTACCCATGGTCTTGACGCCGGGTGCCACTGCCTGCACGTTGTTGCCCTGCAAAAAGTAGGCCGCAGGCAGCGCCAACAGCACCAGGCCGGCCATCACCTGCATGGCATTGCCCCAGCCCACGCTGACCATCAGCGCGCCAGCAATAGGCGCCATGATGAACTGGCCGAAGGAGCCGCCCGCATTCACAATGCCGGTGGCCATGCCACGCTTGTTGGCGGGCAGCAGGCGCGTGGTGGCCGCCATCAGCACCGCAGGCCCCGCCATGCCGGCGCCGCCGGCAGCCAGCACGCCAATCGCAAAGATCAAGCCTGCAGTCGTCGTCATGAACGGTGTGATGAAAGTACCCAACGCCACCAATGCCACGCCCAGCAGCAGCACACGCCCGGCACCCACACGGTCGGCAAAGGCACCGGCAAAAGGCTGCGTGAGCCCCCACCACAGCTGCCCAAATGCAAATGCCAGGCTGATGCTGCCCACACCCAGGCCGGTGGCCGTGTTCAGCGAACTGAGAAACAGACCCATGGTCTGGCGTACCCCCATGGTCAGGGCAAAGGCGCCTGCGGCGGCGGCCAAGATTACCCATACCGCAAAGCTGCGCGGGGTACTCGTCACGGTGGGGGACTCAGACATGGTCTTCTCCAGATTCCAGGGGGGACAACAGCTCCAGGGATTCGTCAATCAGCGCATGCAGGGCCAGCACACGCCCGAGGCCCAAGGTGGCGTTGATGCTTTCTTGCGCCACACGCCACTTGCGCTGAGCCTCGGTGCGCTTGGTGTGGCCGGCCTCGGTGGCGCTGATCAGGCGGCTGCGTGCGTCGTCACCCGCATTCACCGCAACCCAGCCGCTGGCAATAAGGGGCTGCAGGTTGCGTGACAGCGTGGAGGTACTCATGCGCATGGCGGCCGCCAGGTCCACCGCGCGCAACGGCCCCAGCTTCACCACGTGGGACAGCAGCGAATACTGCGTGGTCTTCAAACCCATCTTGGCCAACTCCGCGTCGTAATGTTGGGTCACGCGGCGCGTGAGCTGGCGCAGCTTGAGGTTGGTGCAGCCCTGCGGTTTGGGAATGTCCGCAGTGGCGGCGGGCTTGACTAGGGTTTTCATGCCGATGATTGTAGTTGCATCAGTTGCATATGCAACAATATGCCTTCAATAGCCCTACTCACACGATTTGGATGACCCCCATGACCACACCCTCTACCCTGGACACCTGGCTGGCTGAAGAGACCGCCGTTCTCGCCCGCCTGAACGCAGGCCCCGGCCCCGGCGTGGCCCGCCCGGACCAGGTGGCGCACCTGACCGGAATGGAGCTGCTGCAGGCCATGCTGCGCGGCGAGCTGCCCTACGCCGCCATTGCCAAAACACTGGACTTCACCATCATTAACGTGTCCGAGGGGCGTGCCGTGTTTCAGGGCAGCCCCGGGCCCGCCCACCTTAACCCCATGGGTGGCATTCACGGTGGCTGGTACGCCACGATGCTGGACTCGGCCTTGGGCTGTGCCGTGCACACGCTGATGCCCGCCGGGCGCGGCTACACCACGGCAGAGCTGGGCGTGAATCTGGTCAAGGCCATCAACCCCACCAAGACACCCCGCGTGCGCGCCGAAGGCAAGGTCATTCACTGCGGCCGTCAGCTCGCCACCGCCGAGGCACGCATCATCGGACCCGACGGCACGCTATACGCCCATGCCACCACCACCTGCCTGGTGTTCGACCTCAAGCTGCCTGCAGCGGATGCGAAAGGCGGCCAATGAGTCGGCGCCGCGTCGTCGTCACCGGCTTGGGCGTGGTCAGCCCGGTGGGCAACACCGTGCCGGAGGCCTGGGCCAATCTGACCGCAGGCCGATCGGGCATTGCGCCCATCACGCACTTTGATGCCTCGTCCCTGACAACACGCTTTGCCGGGGAAGTGAAGAACTTCAACATCGAGCCTTACGTCTCGGCCAAGGAAGCGCGCCACATGGACCGCTTCATCCATTACGGCATGGCCGCCGCCATCCAGGCGGTGCAGGATGCGGGGCTGGACACGGGCGATGCACTGAGTGAAGAGCAAGCAGAGCGCATCGGCACACTCATCGGCTCCGGCATCGGCGGCCTGCCCGTCATCGAAGCCACGCACCAGGAGTACCTGGAACGCGGCGCACGCCGCATCTCGCCCTTCTTCGTGCCCGCATCCATCATCAACATGGTCTCGGGCCATGTGTCGATCCGCTTCGGCTTCACCGGACCCAACCTCGCCATCGCCACCGCCTGCACGACGGGCCTGCATTGCATCGGCGATGCCGGCCGCCTCATCGAGTACGGCGATGTGGATGTGATGGTGGCCGGGAGTTCGGAGAGCCAGATCACGCCATTGGGGGTGGGCGGTTTTACTTCGGCACGGGCCCTGTCTACCCGCAACGATGACCCCAGCGCAGCCTCCCGCCCCTGGGACCGGGACCGCGATGGCTTTGTGCTGGGCGAAGGCGCCGGTGTGCTGGTGCTGGAGGAATATGAACATGCCAAACGGCGCGGTGCCAAGATCTACGCCGAACTGGCGGGCTTTGGCATGTCCAGCGACGCGCACCACATTACGATGCCCAATGTGGCCGGCCCCAGCCGCTCCATGCGCGCCGCGCTGCGCAATGCACAGATCAACCCCGCCGATGTGCAGTACCTCAACGCCCACGGCACCTCCACGCCACCGGGCGACCTCAACGAGACACGGGCCATCAAGCAGGTGTTTGGCGAACACGCGCACCAGTTGGTGGTCAGCTCCACCAAGTCCATGACCGGCCACCTGCTGGGCGGCGCAGGCGGCGTGGAGTCGGTGTTCACTGTCCTGGCGCTGCACCACCAGACCGTGCCGCCTACGCTCAACCTGGACAACCCGGATGCCGAGTGCGATCTGGACTACTGCGCCCACACGGCGCGTGACCTGCGGATCGACATCGCCGTGAAAAACAACTTCGGCTTTGGCGGTACCAACGGCACGCTGGTGTTCCGCCGCCACTGATACCTGAGGTGCGGCCACGGAAAAGGCGGGCGCGCTATGCTCGCCGCTTCCTTTCCCGAAAGAAACTCCCGTGCAATTCCTCCACACCATGCTGCGCGTTGGCAACCTTCAACGCTCCATCGATTTCTACACCCAGGTGCTGGGCATGCAGCTGCTGCGCCAGTCCGACAACCCCGAGTACAAATACAGCCTCGCCTTCCTCGGTTTTGACGGCGGCAACCCCGGCCAGGCCGAGATCGAGCTAACCTACAACTGGGGCACCGAGAGCTACGAGCTCGGCACCGCCTACGGCCACATCGCCCTGGGCGTGCCCGATGCGTATGCGGCCTGCGAGAAGATCAAGGCCGCCGGCGGCAACGTGACGCGCGAGGCCGGGCCTGTGAAGGGCGGCAGCACGGTGATTGCGTTTGTGACGGATCCGGATGGGTACAAGATTGAGCTGATCCAACGCCAACACGGTGCAGCTGGCAGCGGATTGCGCTGAACCCCGACGACGCTGCCATGCGGGGCCCAGACACCAAGTCGGGGCTTAAATGCAAGACCGGAGCAGGTCTCGGTACTGCTCCTCACCCTTGAACCAAATCCAACACGTGGGACTTTGGGCGCGCCCATCCGGCCCCATCTGGGTCGGAATGCTGCGGATGGACTCAGCCACGATATTCGTCACTCCGTATTTGTTGATTTTGATCTCAGCATCCTTGCCTGCTCCTTCAGTGATGGAAGGGATGGAAACCGTCACAGGCTTGCCGGTGCCTTTATCCAGGTACACATATTGGTACAGGTAGTCGGACCCCGTAAACGATGTCTGACCGGGCAAGGCAGGCAAACGATCGAACGAAATTTGCTGGCTGCTGTACACATACTCGCGCGTATCGCTGTGAGGGCTGGGTGCATCGCAGTTTGTCGACACAGACTTCCCATACCTCTCCGAGACGCATTGCAAAAACGTGATGTTTGATTTGGAGTCTGCAGGTTCAAATGCTTCCTCGGTAGGCTCTGCATACTTCATGGGCCAGAAGAAAATATCCTGACCGCCAAATTTGATCAGGTTGAAGCTGAAGCTGAAGAACTTGGTTTTCACTGTGATGGAGGGGTTGGACTCCAGAAACAACCCGATCCCCGATTTGGCCTCCAAGACAGCACTGCTATAGGTCTCGGTGTCGGCATCAATGTCATACCCTGCGTCGGTTTTAAAGCCGATCATGGCCTCCGCCAAATCAGCCTCCACCTCACCGCTGAAAATCCAGGCCTTCACCTCAGCGCGCATCGCCAGTCCAGCGCTCACACCTGCCAAGTGGACCATGTTGATAGAGTTTTTACCATTCGACTGCATGGACTGCAGATTTGTACCTTGCGCCAAGCCCAGGTGCCTTTTGGCAAGCGTAGCTTCCATCGAATACTGGGAATTGATACCTGCATTGGGTGAATACGTAAAGCCCGTTTCACCAGGTTCCAAATAGTCACCCGCCCTGCCGAGAGTGAATTTGGGTGTCACCAATACCACGTCGCCTTTGGCGGTCGACCCCACCGCAATTCTTGTTTTTGCTTCGATAGGAATAATGATCTTTGCATTGCCGAAGATCGGGATACCAATTTCAGAGACGAGAAACTCCTTGATCTCAAATGAGCATTCAAATGCAACGCCTTTTGTCATTTGAACTCCAATTTGCCCACCGACCTCCACTGCGGGCTTCAGATGAACACCGAATTCGGCCTTGCCGCCATTCCATTTGAAGTCGCCTCCAATAGACACAATAGCCGTGGATTTGAATGAATTGAGTGAAATTTTTGGACTCAAGCCGAACTCGGCGGCCACATAGCACTGAACGCCCGAATCCAAGCCCTGGCGATCGCCCTCCAAGGACGTAAATGCAAAGATATGCTTCGTCACAGGTTGCCGTACCGCATTTGTCAGGTAAGCCACCGTATCCATAGACACCGCTTGTTCACTGCCATCGCTGTACTGAACACCCACCAGTTCTAACGTGGGATTGGATCCAGGGGTGATTTCGTGCACCAGCTTGTCCACCTGCTCGAAATCTCGAATCGGGCTGGAAGATAACTTCCCGCCGAAATCAATGTAGGTATTAAATTCTTCCTGCGTGGCGACGTGATGAATTTCAAGTGCATTGAGATTGGGCAGCACCCCCTCCGAACTATTGCCGTTCACCCGCATGCTGCTTATTTTTGAAACACCGTCATTCATGACAAACAGCGTGTCTATTTTTTCGAAATAGATGGCTCTTTTGTTGAAGTCATTGGATCCATTGGCATTCAAAGCCTTTAGCTTCGCGAGCGAAGCATCATCGAAAAGGATGAATTTCTTGGCGGGAGTGCCGCTCTTTAAATAGTTGTCCATGAAGAATTGATCGCCCACATGGCCACGATCAAAGCTGGTGGCCGTCGCGGTGTAACAGGCCAGGGGCTCGAACGCAACGGACAGTCCCGTACACAACATAGGGTGTATGTCCGGATCACTAACAACCAGCACGTCTTCCTCGGGCTGGGCCGACAAGACCATGAACTTGGAAATCGCATCGCCACGCGCATCCAGCCCCGTGATGTAGCTGTTACCTTTTTTCCCCGTGAGTGTCAGCAAGGCAGCATTGGGGAGCTGCCGGTCAACAACAGCCGCGGACACGACGGACGGGTCACTGACAATAAAACTGCTGGGTACTACGGCAGAAAGGGTTCCCGCGGTGTCCTCGTGGTAGGCCACCCGAACCAAGGCATTGTCCCGGCTGTTCACCAACACCGTGCCACTGGATAGGGTGTAGGGGTGCGGTGCATCGTCTGCCAACAGCTTGCCGTCTTTGAACCGTTGGTGGGTCACGCCGATGGGCAATGCTTTCTTCAAGCGGTGGGTGCTTTCCCGTTTGGCCGTGATATGGGCTGGGGTGCCAATGACCACGTTTTTCTCTTCCGGCGGAATGCCTTTGCCCCCGTTGCCACACGCCACCAGCACCAGTGCCAACCCCGACCAAGCGGCCCACTGCAATATGCGTTTTACTTTTTGCATATCAATCGCTTCATCATCAGGTCAAGGCAGGCTGCGTCCACGGGTTCAGCCACAGCATGGGCTGCAGCAACTGCCGAAACACCGCACGCAACACCGACCAGAACGTGCTCTGCGCACCGTCCTGAATCACATAGATCATGGCGTTGCTCAGCAGCACAAAGACCAGCAACACCAGGTAGGTGACGGTGACCGCCACACGCTCCCCGCGCCAAAGATGGGGCCACCAGCTGCGCAGGGCATGCAGCGGCGCCACCCATAGCAAAAGCACCCACAGGAGCGAGGCCGCCACTGCCAGCATCTGCGCGAGAAACCCTGCCTCGAAGGTGTGCTTCACGCCAAACACCAGCTCCGTCAGTCCCGCGCTCATGGCCTGGGAGATCGACAAATACTGTGCCACCGTCGCCACGATGAACCAGACCCGCTTGGACTTGTACCAGGCGCGATCCGTGGCCAGGCACTGCTGGCAGGCCAACAGGCCGGTGATCGACACGATGGCCATCAGGGCCCCCACTACCAAGGTCACTTCCAGGTAGCCAAAGGTCTCGGCAAAGGTGCGAGACGTCTTGGACTGGGCGTGCAGCTGCAAGGCAAACGAGCCCGAAAAGAACAAGGTTGCCAGCACCAAGCCCGCCGCCGTCAAGCGGTTTTGCACCGCTGAATCTGGCGGCCCCTCTGCCGCATTCAATTGGGAAATACTCATACCTCAGCCTCTCTGCAGCGCACAAAAAAAATAACTATAAAAATAATAGCTGCTCGCGCAGCACCCACCGGGGCTACATGCAAATTCCGTTCATATTTTCGCCCCATAGCTAACCTGAATGGCCTGCAGTCTGCGCGCGATGGCCGTGCGCAAAGTGGCGGGCGACACCACCACCACATCGGGCGCCATGCGCAGCAGCTGGTAGCTGGCGTTCTCCAGCGTCTCTATCGGAATCTTGAGGCGCACCGTCTCGCCCGCAGGCGCTGACGGTGCCTGCGCCGCCACCGCCTTGGCCACTGCACTGCTGAGCTGGCGCAGCTGCTTCACCCCCTGGGCTGTGGCCTGCACCACCGCCTGCCCCTGGTACAGCTCAGCCTCAAAGCGCTGGATGGAGTCGGTCCAATAGGCCGGCAGGTCAAAACGCTTGGGGCGCGTGCTGGCCTTGTCCAACCGTTCGGCACCCAGGATGTTGGAGATGCGGTAAGTGCGCGGCTTGGCGTCGCTGCTGGCCACCAGGTACCACACACCCGCTTTCAGCACCAAGCCCAGCGGGTGCACCGTGCGCTGCACCTCGGCCTTCCAGCTGTCGTAGTGCAGGCTGAGCTGGCGGTCTTGCCACACGGCGGCCGCCACCGTGGCCAGGTGCGGCACCGGGTCGGCCTCGCGGTACCAATCGGCCGGGTCCAGGTGAAAGCGGGCCTGCACACGCTGCGCGTCGTCGCGCTGGTGAGCGGGCAGCGCAGTCATGAGCTTGAGCTGTGCGTCCACCACCTGCTGGCCCAGGCCCAGCTCGGCCGCAGGGCCGGCCAAGCCGCTCATGAACACCGCCTGCGACTCCGACGCGGTGAAGCCGGTCAGCGTGGTCTTCCAGCCCTCCACCAGCTGAAAGCCACCGTTGCGCCCCTGCTCCGCATAAATGGGAACGCCCGCCGCGGTGAGCTGGTCCACATCGCGGTACAGCGTGCGCACCGAGACTTCCAGCAGCTGGGCCAGCGCCTGCGCGCTCATGCGCCCGCGGGTTTGCAAGAGCATCTGGATGGTCAAAAGGCGGCTGGCACGCATGTTTGCATGGTATCGGTAAAAGCTGACATTCGGTGGCAGCTATTGCCGCACACACTCGCTCCCATCTTCACTAATTGAGAAAAGGATTCGCCATGGAACACCTCTGGCTCTACGCAGTTTTGGTGGCGGGCATCGTGGTGCTGCCGGGCATGGACATGGCCTTTGTGCTGGCCAGCACGCTGGTGGACGGCCGGCGCTCCGGCGCGGCTGCGGTGGCAGGCATCGTGCTGGGCGGCATGGTGCATGTGGCCATGGGTGCGCTGGGTGTGGGCCTGCTGTTGCAGCACGTTCCTGTGGCGTTCAATGCACTGCTGCTGGCCGGCAGCCTGTATGTGGCGTGGATGGGCTATGGCCTGCTGCGCAACACGCAGGCGCTGTCGGATGTGCAGGACCAGCCCTCGCGCGCGCTGCACAGCACCTTTGTGCGCGCCACCCTCACCTGCCTGATGAACCCCAAGGCTTACATCTTCATGCTGGCCGTGTTCCCGCAGTTCATCCGCCCGCAGCTGGGCAATATCGCCGCGCAGTCCATTGCGCTGGGTGCTATCACCGCTGCGGCGCAGATAGCGGTGTATGGCGCGGTGGTGCTGGTGGCCGCGCAGCTGCGCGTGTGGTTACGTGGAAGTTCGAAAAGCCAAACCTCCTTCAGCCATTGGCTGGGCGGCTTGCTGGTGCTGACCGCCGTGTGGACCTTGTGGATGGGCTGGCGGGCCGTCTGAACACTAGCCGCGCCGGGCGGCTTCAATCTTGGCGATGTCGATTTTTCCCATCTCCATCATCGCCTCGAACACGCGCTTGGCGGCGGCGCGATCTGGGTCCGTCATGGCATCCGTCAGCGCGCGCGGCGTGATCTGCCACGACAGGCCCCACTTGTCTTTGCACCAGCCGCACTGGCTGGCCTGGCCGCCATTGCCCACGATGGCGTTCCACAGGCGGTCCGTCTCCGCCTGGTCGTCGGTCGCCACCTGGAAGGAGAAGGCTTCGGTGTGTTTGAACATCGGCCCGCCGTTCAGCCCCAGGCAGGGAATGCCCATCACGGTGAACTCCACCGTCAGCACATTGCCTTCCTTGCCCATGGGGTAGTCACCGGGCGCGAAATGCGCCGCACCCACCGCGCTGTCGGGGAAGGTCTTGGCGTAGAACTCTGCCGCCTCCAGCGCGCCGCCGTCGTACCAGATGCAAATCGTGTTCTTGGGGGTCATGGGTGTTCTCCTTGGGTAAGCGTTACCGCGATCACTGCCGCGTCAAAACCACGTGGGTGGCCAATGGCGAGTTTTCGTGCCGGGTGCAGGCGTAGCCCAAGGCCGGCAGGTTGATGCCGTCAAACAGCCGCTCCCCCGCGCCCAGCAACACCGGCGAGATGGCGATGTGCATTTCGTCAATCAGGCGCAAGCGCAGGTACTGCTGGATGGTGTTCACGCCGCCGCCCACCCGCACGTCCTTGCCCCCGGCCGCTGCGCGGGCACGCTCCAGCGCAACCACCGGCCCCTCGGTGACAAAGTGGAAGGTGGTGCCGCCCTCCATGACCAGCGGCGGGCGCGCATGGTGGGTCAGCACAAACACCGGCACATGGTAGACGGGGTTGTCGCCCCACCAGCCGCGCCAGCTCTCATCAGGCCAAGGCCCGCGCACGGGGCCGAACATGTTGCGCCCCAAAATCCAGGCGCCCATATTGTGGAAACCGCGCTGGGCAAAGTCATCGTCAATGCCGGTCGCCCCGCCGTCACCGTTGCCAAACACCTTGGTCTGAAACGTGCGTGTGGACATCGCCCAGCCATGCAGCGAGGTGCCACCCACGCCCAGCGGATTGGCCAAATCCTGGTCCGGCCCGGCACCAAAGCCGTCCAGCGAGATGGTGAAACTTTCTACGCGAAGTTTGGACATGGGGGCTCCTGAAGTTGCGGGCGACAGTTTGCCCCAGACAAGGCCATTTGGCGAACGTCAATGTTCTTTCGAGCCAATGGGCAACCCGAAAGCGGCACCAAACGCTACAAAATTCATAGCTTCTCTGGCAATAAAAAAGAGGGCCGCAGCCCTCTTTCATTCTCATCCCATCAACGCAGCTTACTTGCGCAGCGCCTGCGTATCCTTGGCCAGCTGGGTGATCTTGTCCCACTCGCCCTTCAGCATCGCATCGGCCGGCACGATCCACGAACCGCCCACACACACCACGTTGGGCAGGGCCAAAAACTCAGGCGCGTTTTGCAGCGTCACGCCGCCGGTCGGGCAGAACTTCACGTCAAAAAACGGGCCGCTCCAGGCCTTGAGCATGGCGGGACCGCCAGCCTGCATGGCGGGGAAGAACTTGAGCTGGGTGAAACCGTCTTCCTGCGCCATCATGATTTCGCTGCCGGTGGCCACACCGGGCAACAACGACAAGCCCAGATCGCGGCAGGCCTGGCCCACAGCGCTGGTGTAGCCAGGGCTCACGGCAAAACGTGCACCCGCGTTGGCAGCGGCTTGCGCATCGGCCTTGCTGCGGACGGTGCCGGCGCCGACCACGGCTTCGGGCACGTCACGGGCGATGGCTTCCATGCAGGCCAGGGCCTGGGGGGTGCGCAGCGTCACCTCCAGCATGCGCACGCCACCGGCCACCAGGGCGCGGGCCATGGGCACGGCATGGGCCACGTCGTTCAACACGATGACGGGGATGACGGGGGCGTCCTGCATCACTTGCAGGGCGGTAAAGGCGGGAGCTTGAGACATAGTAATTCCAGATCGACGTTGTAGGTTGTTGGTTCAGAACCAGGTGCAGGCGCCTTCTTCAGCGGCCAGTGCGTTGCGGCGGAAGTTGGCAAACAGTTCGCGGCCCATGCCGATGCCGTTGGCAGCGCGCAGCTCTTCGGGCATGGTGTCCAGCGGGCGGGCCGCCCATTCGGCATCGCTCACCAGCACTTGCAGGGTTTCGGCCGCAGCGTCCAGGCGGATGATGTCGCCATCGCGCACCTTGGCCAGCGGGCCACCGGCCGCCGCTTCGGGCGACACGTGGATAGCGGCGGGCACCTTGCCCGATGCGCCGCTCATGCGGCCGTCGGTGACGAGCGCCACGCGGAAGCCCTTGCCCTGCAGCACGGCCAAGGGCGGCGTCAGCTTGTGCAACTCGGGCATGCCGTTGGCCTGCGGGCCCTGCCAGCGCACCACACAGATCACGTCCTGGTTCAGCTCGTTGGCGCTGAAGGCCTTGTGCAGCGCGTCTTGTGAATCGAACACGCGGCAAGGCGCTTCGATGATGTGGCGGTCGTCCGGCACGGCGGACACCTTGATGACGCTGCGGCCCAGGTTGCCCTTGAGCAGTTTCAAACCACCGCTGGCGCTGAACGGCGCGCTCGCAGGGCGCACCACGGATTCGTCCTTGCTGGCGCCGGGGTCGGTCCACTGCAAGGCGCCATCGGCCTTGGCCGAAGGAATGGCGGTGAATTCACGCAGGCCACCGCTGCGCACGGTCAGCACATCGGCGTGCATGAAGCCGGCATCCAGTAGTTCGCGGATCACATAGCCCGGGCCGCCTGCGGCCTGGAACTGGTTCACATCGGCGCTGCCGTTGGGGTACACGCGGGTCAGCAAGGGCACCACGTCAGACAAGGCGGAGAAGTCGTTCCAGTCGATCACGATGCCAGCCGCGCGGGCCACGGCCACCCAGTGGATCAGGTGGTTGGTGGAGCCGCCGGTAGCCAGCAGGGCCACCATGGCGTTGACGATGCAGCGCTCGTCCACCACACGGCCAATGGGCGCAAAGCGCTTGGCCTTGGTGATGGCCAACACAGTGCGCACGGCTTCGCGGGTCAGCTCCTGGCGCACACCTTCACCGGGGTTGATGAAGGCGGTGCCAGGCACGTGCAGGCCCATGGCCTCGAGCAACATCTGGTTGCTGTTGGCCGTGCCATAGAAGGTACAGGTGCCTTCGCCATGGTAGGCGGCACTCTCGGCGGCCAGCAGCTCGGGGCGGCCCACCAGGCCTTGGGCGGCTTTCTCGCGCACCTTGGCTTTTTCGTTGTTGGGCAGGCCCGACGTCATGGGGCCGGCGGGCACAAACACCGTGGGCAGATGGCCGAAGTGCAGCGCGCCGATCAGCAAGCCGGGCACGATCTTGTCGCACACGCCCAGCATCAGCGCGCAGTCAAACACATCGTGGCTCAGCGACACGGCGGTGGCCATGGCAATGGCGTCGCGGCTGAACAGGCTCAGCTCCATGCCCGGTGTGCCCTGGGTCACACCATCGCACATGGCGGGCACGCCGCCGGCCACCTGGGCCGTGGCGCCGTGCTTGCGGGCTTCGACCTTGATGAGGTCGGGGTAGTGTTGCAGCGGCGCGTGGGCCGAGAGCAGGTCGTTGTAGGCGTTGACGACGCCGATGTTGGCACCCTTCTCTTCCACGATCTTGAGCTTGTCCAGCCCGGTGACGCGGGTCTTGTCGGCGTCGGGCATGGCGGCAAAGGCGTGGGCCACGTTGGCGCAGCCCATGCGGTCGGCACCGGGCTTGCGGTTGGCGGCCTGGTCCAGTTGGGCCAGGTAGGCGGTGCGGGTAACCACACTGCGCTCGCGAATGCGGCGGGTGACAGCCTCGACAACGGGGTGCAAAGCGGCGGGGGATGGGGTGGTGTCTGGCATGGTGATCTTGTAACTAAATTACAGATTCTGATAGTAACTGCGAATGCCCTGTTTGTGTGCAGGCGGAGTTACCAGGCGGGTACGAACTGCCCCCCCCCACGCTCCGCCGCTGCGCGGGTCGCTGCCCCCCCCCCCAAGGGGGCTGTTTCGCCTTGGGGCGGCCCGGCGGCGAAACCCTAGCGCCTGTTCTTCCACGCGACACGGGCCCGTTCCAGGTCGGCCACGGTGTCGATGTCCAACACACAACCCGGGTCACTCACTATCATTTTGATAGCTTCTCGCGCAGATACCACGGGGGCTGCACCCTGATTTCCTTTCAAACTGGCGAGTGCATCACCACAGCTGGCCGCAAAGCGCACCGGGTGGCCACGCTGGCCCTCGAACCACGGCACCAGCACCTCCCCGTCCAGCGAGGCGCGGGCGATGGTAACCAAGGTGTTTGGCTGTACCAGCGGCAGGTCGGCTGGCAACACCATCCAGCCCCCCGCCGCATTACGCGTGGCGCGCACCGCGGCGGCAATGCTGTCGCCCATGCCGGGGTGGCCCACGTCTTCCAGATGCCAGCGCAGGCCACTGGCGCGCACGGCGTCCAGCGTGCGCTGCAGCACGGTGGCACCACACAGGTCGGCCTGCAGTTTGTGGGTGCTGCCGCCCGATGCCAGAAAGCGCTCACCCCGGCCCGAGGCCAGCACCAGCACCACCGGCAGGTGGTCGGCATCTGGTAGCACGATGGGTACGGGAATGGACATCGCAGCAATGTAGCTGACCTGCCGCAAGCGCCGGGTATGGCGCGCTGCCTATACTGGCTGCATGACCTCTATTGCCGACCTTCGCAAAAGTTACGAGCGCGCCGAGCTGGACGAAAAAGTCTCGCACGCCGATCCCCTGCAACAGTTTGACCAGTGGCTCAAAGAAGCCATCAGCGGTGAGGTGCCTGAGCCCAACGCCATGACCCTGGCCACCGTGGGCAGCAACCTGCGCCCCAGCACCCGCGTGGTGCTGATCAAGGGTTATGACGCGCAAGGCATCGTCTGGTACACCAACTACGAGAGCCACAAGGGCCACGAACTGGCCGGCAACCCGTATGCAGCCCTGCAGTTCCACTGGGTGGAGCTGGAGCGGGTGGTGCGCATCGAAGGCCTGGTGGAGAAGGTGAGCGACGCCGAAAGCGACGCGTACTTTCACAGCCGCCCGCTGGATTCACGCATAGGCGCGTGGGCGTCACCGCAGAGCGAGGTGATTCCTGGGCGTGGTGTGCTCGTGGCCAACGCCGCCAAGTACGCCGCGCAGTTTTTGCTGCAGCCACCGCGGCCACCGCATTGGGGGGGCTACCGGTTGAAGCCGGACACCTGGCAGTTTTGGCAGGGGCGCAAGAGCCGCTTGCATGACCGGTTGCGCTATACCTTGGAAGCGGATGGCGACTGGAAGCGGGAGCGGTTGGCGCCCTGACTTTTTTTGCTGGTCTTTTGCGACTGCTTTCTCGTACCTAGACCCACCCCAAAAAGCTCAGGCAATCAAAGGCACCAAGGTCATCACCAAGGTCACGCTGACCAGAGCCACCAAGGTCGACACCGCCACACTGGCCGTCACCAAATCCTCCGCCTTCTGGTAGCGCTGCGAGAACAAAAACACGTTGGCGCCAATAGGCAGCGAGGCCGCCACCACCAGCACCGTGAGCGACATGCCACGCAGACCAAACGCGTAACCGATCAAAGCCATCAACGCAGGATGCAACAGCGTCTTGACCGCCGAGATCGCCAGCGCGCCCTTGAGGTTGCGGCCAATCGCGGCGTTGGACAGCGTCACCCCCACCAGCACCAGCGCCACCGGGCCAAAGGCATTGCCCAGCAGCAGCAGGGGGCGGTCCACCACATCGGGCAGGCCCCAGCCGGTTTGGGCGTACAGCAGGCCGGCGATGATGGGCATGGGCACCGGATGCACCACGGCATTGCGCACCGCCAGGCCGATGGACTTGAGCGGATGGCGTGGTGGACCATCGGCTTGCGCGCTTTGCTCGCGTGCGCTCAACAGCTCCAGCACCACCGTGGCAAAGGTGAGCAACACCAGCGCGTGCAAAGAGATCAGCGTGAACAACAGCACCAGCGCGTCCTTGCCATAGGCCAGCCCCACCAGGGGAATGCCGATCATCACGGTGTTGCTGAAAGTACCCGACAGCGCAATGACCGCCGCACGGCTGCTGGCGCCCTGCACCAGCAACATGCCGGTGAACAAGGCTGCGGCCACGGCGAAGTAGAGCGAGACGGGTTCAAAGTCCAGGTCCTGCACATGCACGCTGCTCATGGTGCGAAACAGCAGCGCCTGCGTGAGCACCAGAAAGACGAGGTTGGAAAGGTCGCGCACCGCCTCTTGGCGGATTAGCTTGGCCTTGCCGGTGATGAGCCCCACCACAATCAGCAGCACCACCGGCAGCAGGGACGAGACGACCGGATGGTCCAGGGTAATCAAACTGCGCGCCCTTTACTTGACGGCCACGGCATCGGTGATGCGGTAGTACAGGCCGTAGGGGTCGTCGTGGAGCACGGCAAACTGGCCTTCAACCACCACCACTTCCAGCGAATATTTCACCGGGGTTTTGGTCTTCACCTCCACCATGCTCTCAGGCCCGCCGGGCACACAGAACGAGCAGGTCAGCGGCACCGAGCTGAGCAGAAAATGCTTTTGTTTTTCACCGGGCTCCAGCGGCATCATGAAACCCTGAATGCGCTGGGTTTTCTTGTTGAGCGCCTGCACATCGGCCGGGAAGACGGGCAGCAGGCGGTTCTTTTCGTTCTTGGTCTTCACCGTGGTCAACACCGACCAGGGCAACACATCGGCCCGTTCCTTGATCGGGGCAAACGGGCTGTTGGGGCTGTGCACACCGGCGCCAGTGCCTGCGGGCACCGCACCGCCAGGGCCCATGGGCGAGCTGAGCTGGGCATGGGCGCCACCCATGGCAAGGGCAAGCACAGCAAAAAGAACGCGGGCGAATGGTTTCATGGGGACCTCCAACCGGGCTATCTTAAAGCGCCCTGCCTGCCGCACCTGCCACAGGGGCATTGGCACTTAGTGTTCGTGTTTCATGCCGCAGAACTTGCCAATCGCCAGGCCTTTGCAGGCGGCCTGCAGTTCCTTGTTGCACACGTCCTCGCCCTTGCCGGACTCGCGGCACTTGGCTGCGGCTTCGTGCGCAGCGGCCATGGCGCGGTGGCGGGCGATGTCTTCCTTGGTCTCCTTGTCGCTTTCGGATGCTATCGAAAACGTAGCTGCTTGCGCAATAAGGACAAGGGTTAGAAGTGCTTTTTTCATAAAAACCTCAGTAAGGGATTAACGGGACTGGAGAAGTTCCAGGACACTGACACGGTAGGCCGCGAACGTGGGCAAGAGTGCGGACAACAGGGACACGCCCAACGCCAGCACAGGCACGACCCACAGCTCCACGGGCCAGACCAGACCACCGATGAGCAGGGAGTTGTCCAGCGCCAGCAGCCAGGCCAGCAGTGCCGCAAAGCCCTGCCCCAACAGCAGGCCCAACACAGCGGCCAGCAGCCCCAGCCACAGCGCCTCGCTCAGCAGCAGTGCGGCCACGCGGCGCGGCGGCGCGCCCAGCATGCGCAGCAACGCCAGATCGGCCCGGCGCTCGCGCACCGCGCTCCACAGGGCGATGAACACACTCAGGCCCGCAGTCAGCAACAGCACACCGGCAAAGGCGCGCAGCACATCGGTGCCCAGGCCCAGCATGTGCAGCAGGCGGGAAATTTCCAGCGCGGGCGCGGCGGCCTGCATCTCGGTGCTGGTGTTCACGTAGCGCGGAAAACTCAGCGCGGCCATGGGGGTTTTGTATTGCACCAGCGCCATGGTGATCTCGCGTTCTTCCTCCATCACGGCGCGGTCCTCGTCGTCCACCGCGGTGTAGTCCTCATGCACCTTCCAGACCGAGGCGGTGTCGGTCAGGATGAGGCGGTCCAGCACGCTGCCGCTGGGCGCCAGAATGCCGACCACGGTGTAGGGGTTGTCGCCATGCAGGTGGCCACCCGCACCCAGGCCGTGTGAGCCTACAAAGGTCTGGCCCAGCGTGGCCCCCAGCTTGCGCGCCGTGGTGGCGCCCAGCACCACCTGCATGGGCGCATCCCACACGCGGCCCTGGGCCAGCTTGGCCTCGTAGTGGTCGATGTAGGCATGCGAGGTGCCCACGATGCGGTAGCCCGCAAAGTTGTCACCCAGGCTGATGGGAATGGTCTGTGCCACCAGCGGGTTCTTGGCCAGCGCCTGCACGGCCTTGAGCGGCACATTGCCCGGCGGCACGTCGATGTGCAGCACGCCCGCGAGGATGAGCTGCATGGGACTGCCCTTGGCGCCCACCACCACGTCGATGCCTGCCAGGTCGCGGTCAAACGCCTTGCTGAGTTGCGCGCCCACCAACAGCAGGAAGGTGATGGAGGCCAGCCCCAGGCTCAGCAACAACAGGTTCAGCAGTGCGCCCAGGGGACGGGACCACAGGTAGCGCCAGGCCAGCAGCAGGGTATTCATTTTGCTATGCTTTTAATAGCTGCTTGCGCAATAAGTGCAAGGACTGGAAGCCTATTTGGCCACCAATTTGGGGTGGAATGAGGGCGGCCACACGCGCATCGTGCGTGGCGATGACCAAGGTAGCGCCATGGGTGCGGGCGGTTGCCAGCAGCAGGCCCACGGCGTCGGCAGCGGCCTCGTCGTCCAGGCTGGCGGTGGGCTCATCGGCCAGCAACACACGGGGCTGCTGCAGCACGGCGCGCGCCAGCGCCACGCGCTGCGCCTGCCCGCCCGAGAGCTGCGCAGGTTTGCGATGCGCCAGCTCGGCCACGCCCAGTGCGGCGAGTGCGGTGGCAATGGCGTGTGTGTCTTCGGGCTGGCCCGCTGCCCATTGCGCCATGGCCAGGTTTTGCTGCACGGTGAGTGCCGCGCTCAGGTGCAGTTTTTGCGGCAAGAAGCCGATAGCCCCCGCCCGCCATGCGTCGGCCGCCACAGATCGGAGGGCCTGCAAAGGCTGACCTGCCACCTCCAGCGTGCCGGCGGTGGGGGGCATCAACCCCGCCACCAGCGCCAGCCAGGTCGATTTGCCGCAGCCCGAGGGGCCGCTGAGCAAGAGCACGGCGCCCTTCGCCAGGTCCACATCGGGAAAATGCAGCGCGCCCCCCGCATCGGTGCCGGTGTAGCGGTAGGCCAGGCCCCGCGTCTGGATCATGCGGCAGGCCCGGCGGCCGTATCGGCCACGGGGTGGCCGGTGGCGCAATCGGCACACACGCCGCGCACCGCAAAGTCCAGGTGCATGTCCTGGTAACCCAGGGCGCGCAGCGACTCAATGGCGGTTTGGGCCGCTTTCTCCAAATCCACAGCCTGCAAGGCGCTGGCCAGCGGGCTGTCGCGGTGGCAGGTCTGGCACTCAAAGTGAGGCGTGGCATGCACGCTGGCGGGCATGGCCTGGTAGCGGCGCACGCGCTGGCTGTCCACACGGCACAGCAGCAGGCCCACCTGGGTGAGTCGGTCGATCAGGCGGTAGAGGGTCACGCGGTCCAGCGGCTCGGTGTGGTCACCGGCCAAAGACTCCTGCAACTGTGCGTGGGTGTAGCTGGTCTCCGGATGGGCCAGCAGCCAGCCCAACACGCGGCGCGCCGCCGCCGTGCGGCGCAGGCCGTGGGCCGATAGCAGTGCGTCGATCGGGTTGTCGCCCTCCAACACGGGCGTGACAGGCGGTTGCGCAGAAGCCATAAGGACACCCCCAAAATAAATGCAATTCAGTTGCATTAAACAATAAATGCAACCAAGTTGCGTTAGACTATATCGCAATTTAGTTGCATTATGAGCTCTTTCCGTGCCCCCATCTGAACCCCAACGCCCGCGCACCAGCGTGCTGGCACTGCCCGCCTGGCAGCGCCTGCTATGGACCCTGCCCGCCCTGGCCCTGCTTTGGCTGGGTGTATGGTGGGCCAGCCTGGAAGCTGCGCCGCTATGAACCGGCCAGAGAACACGGCGGGGGCCACGACCCCTGCCATCACCCTGCACAACCTGACCGTGAGCTACCGCCGCCACCCGGCGCTGCACCATGTGAGTGGCCACTTTGCGCGCGGCGCGCTCACCGCAATCATCGGCCCCAACGGGGCGGGCAAAAGTACCTTGCTCAAAAGTCTGGCGAGGCTGGTGCCTGTGGCGCCCCATGCCCGCATCACCCACGCGCTAGGCGAGCGCCTCGCCTACCTGCCGCAGCACAGCGAGCTGGACCGCAGCTTCCCGCTGGGCGTGCGCGATTGCGTGCTGATGGGGCTGTGGGCACAGACTAGCGCCTGGGGCAGCGCAACGGCGCCCATGCTGGCACGCGTGGATGCAGCACTGGAGGCGGTGGGCCTGCAAGGGTTTGAGCACCGGACGGTGGGCACACTCTCCAGCGGGCAACTGCAACGCGCGCTATTTGCCCGCCTGCTGGTGCAGGACGCACAGACCATCCTGCTGGACGAGCCCTTCAACGCGGTCGACAGCCAAACCACCGCCGCGCTGCTGGCGCTGGTGCGGCAGTGGCACCGCCAGGGCCGCACGGTGATTGCCGTGTTGCACGATGACGCGCAAGTAAGGGAGTACTTCCCGCATACCCTGCTGTTGGCGCGCGAATGTATTGCCTGGGGGCCGACTGCGGAGGTGCTGACAGACCCCAACCTGCAGCGCGCCCGCGCCATGGCCGAAGCCTGGGACGAAACCGCGGCCATCTGCGACATCGACGGCCAAGTCAACGGCCAGGACTTTGACACCCTGCTGGCCCAGCGCCTGGCCAGCACCGCGTAAGGCCCGCCATGGACATCTTGCTGGGCCCGCTGTGGGACACCCTCTTCTCCCCGTTTGCAGAATTTGCTTTCATGCGCCGCGCGCTGGTGGCTACGCTGGCCTTGTCGCTCAGCGCGGCGCCGCTGGGCGTCTTCCTCACATTACGGCGCATGAGCCTGCTGGGCGACGCGCTCAGCCACGCGGTGCTCCCCGGCGTGGCCATCGGCTTCATGGTGAGCGGCTTGTCACTCACGGCCATGGCACTGGGCGGGGTGCTGGCGGGCCTGCTGGTGGCAGGCATTGCGGGCGCCGTGAGCCGCTTCACCACCTTGAAAGAAGACGCCAGCCTGGCCGCCATTTACCTCGTCGCCCTCGCCTTGGGGGTAACGCTGATTGCAGGCCACGGCACCCAGTTGGATTTGCTGCACATCCTGTTTGGCAGCGCGCTGGGGGTGGATGCCAGTGGGCTGCTGCTGGTGGCGGGTGTGGCCACGGCCAGTGTGCTGGCGCTGGCGCTGATGTACCGCGGCCTGGTGCTGGAAACCTTTGACCCGGTCTTCATGGCCGCCCACCGCAGCGGCCTGCCGGCCTGGGTGTGGCAGCAGGGCTTTTTGATGCTGGTGGTGCTCAACCTCGTGGCCGGCTTTCAGACCCTGGGCACGCTGATGGCCGTGGGCCTGATGATGCTGCCCGCCGTGAGCGCGCGCCTCTGGCACGACACCCTGCCTGCGCAGTTGCTCAATGCCAGTGCGCAGGCCGCGCTGGCCGGTGTGGCCGGCCTGCTGCTGTCCTACCACTTTGATACACCTTCGGGCCCCACCATCATCGGTTGCGCGGGCGTGCTGTACGCCGCGTCCCTGTTGCTCGCCCCCGGCGGCTGGCTGCCGCGCTGGTGGGGCACCACCCACCGCGTGGCCTGAGCCACACACCGCACGCCCCCTCTTTCTTTCACTTGCTACGGACCCCTGCCATGACGCTGCCCAACACCTTTCCACTCAGCGCGCTACCCCGCCGTTTTCTGCTGGCCAGCGCCACGGCCCTGGCCTTGCTCGGCAGCCACGCCCACGCGGCCGACAAGCTACCGGTCACCGCGAGCTTCAGCATCCTGGGCGACCTGGTGCGCGTGGTCGGCGGCGAGCGCGTGGCGGTGACCACATTGGTGGGCGCCAATGAAGACGCCCATGTGTTTGAAGCCAAGCCGTCGGACGCCAAAACGTTGCTCGCCTCCAGGCTGGTGGTACTCAATGGCCTGGGGTTTGAGCCCTGGGCGGGCAAACTCCTCAAGTCTTCGGGTTACAAGGGCGAAAGCGTCATTGCCGCCAAGGGCGTGAAAGCGCGCCACATGGAAGAGGAAAAAGGCCACACCGGCCACGCGCACGAGGAAACCGACCCCCATGCCTGGCAGAACCCCAACAACGTGGTGCTGTACGTGCGCAACATTGCAGCGGGCTTGAGCAAGGTAGATGCCGCAGGGGCCGCCAGCTACCAGGCCAACGCCGAGGCGTATGTCAAGGAGCTGCAGGCGCTGGATGCCTGGGCCAAAGCGCAGATCGCCACCATCCCGGCCCACACACGCAAGGTCATCACCTCGCACGACGCCTTTGGCTACTTTGCCGCGCACTATGGCGTGAAGTTTCTGGCCCCACAAGGCGTGAACACCGAAACCGAACCCAGCGCCAAACAGGTGGCCCAGCTCATCAAGCAGATCCAGCGCGAAAAAATCCGCGCGGTGTTCGTGGAAAACATGGGCAATCCCAAACTCATCGCCCAGCTCAGCAAAGACGCCGGCGCCACCCTGGGTGCCAGCCTGTACGCCGACGCCCTGTCCGCCCCCGACCAGCCCGGTGCCACCTACCTGCAGATGGTGCGCCACAACGTCGCACAACTCGTGGCCGGCATGCGCTTGAATTAGAGCGGGCTTTTGCTATACATCCCGTAGCTGCTCACGCAGCTACGGCGGGCGTTGGAGTCAACAGAGGCACAATAGCGTGCAACTGGAGAATGTGCATGAAACGCGATGATGAACCCAAACTGTGGGTCACCGTACTGAAATTGGTCGTTGGACTGACCATCTTGATTGGCGGCGTGGGCCTGGCCCTGAACTACGCCGAAAAACACCAGGAAGAAATGCCAAAACCCCAACCCAAATCCAATTGGGGCATCTTCAGCGACTCGCCCATCCGCCGCTGAAGACCCCGCGCCTATTTCTGCAAGCGTGCAAAGGTTTTGCGGAACTTGGCCACCTTGGGTGCGGCCACGGCCATGCAGTAGCCCTGGTGCGGGTTGCGCTCAAAAAAGTCCTGGTGGTAAGCCTCGGCAGGCCAGTAGTTGTCCACCGGCAGCACCTCGGTGACGATGGGCCGGCTGTAGACACCGCTGGCCGCCATCTCGGCGATGACCTCCCGGGCCACGGCCTCCTGCTCCGGCGTAGAGACATAGATGCCACTGCGGTATTGGGTGCCCACGTCGTTGCCCTGGCGATTCAGCGTGGTGGGGTCGTGGATCACAAAAAAGATCTCCAGCACTTCGCGGGTGGAGATCTGCGCAGGGTCATAGACCAGCTTCACCACCTCGTTGTGGCCCGTGGTGCCGGTGCACACGTCTTCATAGCTAGGCTGCACCACCTGGCCGTTGCTGTAGCCGGACTCCACATCCAGCACCCCCTGGACCTGCACAAAAACGGCCTCGGTGCACCAGAAGCAACCTCCGCCCAGGGTGATGGTTTGTAAGGGTTTGGACATAAAGCGGACTCCGTGGCTGTGGCAAAAGGGATTGGTCGTTGCAGGCGCCTGCATCTTACGTATTTGACCCGCAAAGATTGACACTGCCACGCCTGCCAGCTACATTAATAACCAATCAGTCAGTAATTTATGCAGTGCCCCCTCGACCTCCTCGCCAGCAATGTGCGCGCCAAACGCGAGCGCCGCAAAGACGCGCGCCCCGGGGAGCTGCTGGCCGCGGCGCTGGAGCTGTTTGTGGAAAAAGGCTTTGCCGCCACCCGCGCCGAAGAAGTGGCCAAGCGCGCCGGTGTGTCCAAGGGCACCTTGTTCCTCTATTTCTCCAGCAAGGAAGAGCTGTTCAAGGCCGTGGTGCGTGAAAACATCTCCGGCCGTTTTGACGAATGGAGCCAGGAGCTGGATGCCTATGAGGGCAACAGTGCCGAACTGCTGCGTTATTGCATCACCGTGTGGTGGGAGCGTGTGGGCTCGACCCAGGCGGCCGGCATTTCCAAGCTCATGATGAGCGAGGCCGGCAACTTTCCTGAGCTGGCCGCCTTCTACCAGGCCGAAGTCATTGCCCCGGGCAATGCGCTGATCCAGCGCGTGCTGCAACGGGGCATCGACAGCGGCGAGTTCCGCCCCATGGAATTGAACTACGGTGCCTACTTGGTCATGGCGCCCTTTCTGTTTTTGGCCATCTCCAAACAGTCGCTGGGCTCGTGTATGCCCCCCGACGTCGTTTTTGACCCTTTGGCCTACATCCAGACCCAGGTGGACAACATGCTGATCGGCCTGACCGTGCGCCCCTCCACCGCCCCCTTGCAAGCGAGCTAACTTCCCATGAAACCCTGGATCAAATGGACCGTGGGCGCATTGGCATTGGCGCTGGTTGCCACCGTGTCGGTGCGGGCCTTGTCAGCACGCAAGACCCAAAAAGAAGCCCTGGCCAGCCAACAGGCCGCCAGCAAGGTTCAGGCGGCCATTGAATTGGGGCCCAACGATGTGGTGCTGGTGCAAAACATGGAGCTGGCCCAGGGTTTGGCCATCTCGGGACCGCTCAAGGCAGTCAATTCGGCCTTTGTCAAAGCGCGTGTGGCCGGCGAGCTGCAAGGCCTGACCGTGCGTGAGGGCGACGTGGTGAAAGCAGGCCAGGTGATTGCGCGCGTGGACTCCACCGAATCACAGGCCCGAGTGCGCCAGGCCCAGCAACAGGCCGAGGCTGCGCGCGCGCAGGTCGACATTGCCAAACGCAGCTTTGACAACAACCGGTCCTTGGTTGAGCAAGGCTTTATCTCCAAGACCGCACTCGAATCCTCCTCCGCCAATTTGGCAGCAGCCGAGGCCAGCTACCGCGCTGCGCAGGCGGGCGCCGATGTAGCCAGCAAATCCCTGGACGACACGGTGCTGCGTGCCCCCATCCGCGGCCAGGTGGCACAGCGCCTGGCGCAGCCTGGTGAGCGCGTGGCCATTGACGCCCGCATCGTCGAAATTGTGGACCTGAGCCGCCTGGAGCTGGAGGCCAGCCTGAGCGCCACCGACTCGCTGCAGGTGCGCGTGGGGCAAACCGCCCAGCTCACGGTGGAGGGTTCGGCCACGACCGTGGCCGCCAAGGTGAGCCGGGTGAACCCCAGCGCGGTGGTGGGCAGCCGTGCGGTACTGGCCTACCTGGCCCTGGAACCCCATGCCTCGCTGCGCCAAGGCCTGTTTGCCCAAGGGCAGCTCCATCTGGGCAGCACGCGAGCGCTCGGCTTGCCCCTGTCCGCCGTGCGCACCGACAAACCGCAGCCGTATGTACAAACCGTCCAGGCCGGCGTGGTGCAGCACCAACCGGTGGATGTGGTGGCGCGGGGCGAGGCCCAAGGCCAAACCTTTGCCGCTATCCAGGGCGTGCCCGAGGGCACCCAGGTGCTCAGCGGCAGCGTCGGCCCCGTGCGGGCAGGTACCGCCGTCAAGGCGGCTGCCAAAGGCGGCAACTGATGTGGTTCACCCGCGTCAGTCTGAAGAACCCGGTATTTGCCACCATGGTCATGCTGGCCCTGGTGGTGCTGGGCCTGTTCTCGTTGCAGCGCCTGCAGGTGGACCAGTTCCCCAACATCGACTTTCCCGTGGTGGTGGTGATTGCCGACTACCCCGGCGCCTCGCCCGAGATTGTGGAGAGCGAAGTCTCCAAAAAAATTGAAGAGGGCGTCAACTCGATTGCCGGCATCAATGCGCTGACCTCGCGCAGCTACGAAGGCCAGAGTGTGGTGGTGATCGAGTTTGGCCTGCATGTGGATGGCCGCAAGGCGGCCGAGGACGTGCGCGAAAAGGTGGCCGCCATCAAGCCCAATCTGCGCGCCGAAGTGAAAGAACCCCGCGTACTGCGCTTTGACCCGGCCGCGCGCGCCATCTGGTCGGTCGCTGTGTTACCCGATGCAGCCGTCGGGGCCAAAGTCCCAAGTGCCGTAGAACTCACCAACTGGGCCGAGCAAACTTTCAAAAAACGGTTAGAGAACGTGCGTGGCGTTGGGTCGGTGACCGTGGTCGGTGGCACCAAGCGCGAGATCAATGTCTACCTGAACCCGCAGGCGCTGGAGTCCTTTGGCATCACGCCCGACCAGGTGGTGAGCGCGGTGCGCAACGAGAACCAGGACTTGCCGGTGGGTGCCATCCGATCCGCCGAGCAGGAACGGGTGATCCAGATCGAGGCGCGCATGCAGCGCCCCGAAGACTTTGGCAAGATCATCGTGGCCCGCAAGAACGGCGCACCGGTCCGTGTGGACCAGGTGGCACGTGTGGCCGATGGGGCGCAGGAAGTGGAAAGCCTGGCGCTGTACAACGGCCAGCGCACACTGATGCTCACCGTGCAGAAGTCGCAGGACGAAAACACCATTGCGGTGGTGGACGGCCTGATCAAAACCCTGGGCGAGATGCAAAAGCAGTTGCCCCCCGGCGTGAAGCTGGAGCCCATCAACGATGGCTCGCGCCAGATCCGCGTCTCGGTGGACAACGTGCGGCGCACACTGATCGAAGGTGCGGCGCTCACCGTGCTGATCGTGTTCCTGTTCCTGAACTCCTGGCGCTCCACGGTCATTACCGGGCTTACGCTGCCCATCGCCTTGATTGGCACGTTCCTGTTCATGAACTGGTTTGGCTTCACCATCAACATGATCACGCTGATGGCGCTCTCGCTCTGCGTGGGCCTGCTGATTGACGATGCGATTGTGGTGCGCGAAAACATCGTGCGCCATGTACAAATGGGCAAGACGGCTTACCAAGCCTCGCTGGACGGTACGCAGGAAATTGGCCTGGCCGTACTGGCCACCACGCTGTCCATCGTGGCGGTGTTCCTGCCCATTGGTTTTATGGGCGGCATCATCGGCAAGTTCTTTCACGAGTTCGGCATCACCATCGTGGCGGCGGTGCTGATCTCCATGTTCGTGAGCTTCACGCTGGACCCCATGCTCTCCAGCGTCTGGCACGACCCCAGCATCGACCAGCACGGCAAACATGGCCCACCGGTCACGCTGTATGACAACACCATTGGCCGCGTCACACACTGGTTCGACTCCGCCACGGAAAACATGGCAGACGCCTACCAGGGCATCCTGCGCTGGTCGCTGCAGCACAAGCTGGCTACGGTGGGCCTGGCACTGGGCATTTTTGTGGGCAGCATTTTTATGGTGCCGCTGCTGGGTACCGAGTTCGTACCCAAGTCCGACTTTTCGGAAACCACGGTCAACTTCAACACGCCGGTGGGTTCTTCGTTGGAGGTGACCGAGGCCAAGGCCAAACAGGTCGAAGCCATCATCCGCGAGTTTCCCGAGGTGCGCTACACCCTGTCCACCATCAACACCGGCAATGCACAGGGCAAGATTTACGCAAGCATCTACATCCGCCTGGTGGACCGCAAAGCGCGGCAGCTCAGTGTGGATGCCATGTCGGTCAAGCTCCGTGAGCGCCTGCGCCAGGTACCCGGCATCACCGTTACCCACGCGGGCCTGATGGATGCCGTGGGTGGGCAAAAACAAATTCTGTTCTCCATCCAGGGCGCCGACACTGGCGAACTCGAACGCCTGACCACTTTGGCGCTGGAGAAGGTCCGTGACATCCCAGGCCTGGTGGACCTGGACTCCAGCGTGAAGCCCAACAAGCCCACGCTGGACGTGCAGGTGAAGCGCGACGTGGCCTCCGACGTGGGTCTGTCGGTGGCGCAAATCGGCACCGCCCTGCGCACCCTGGTGGCGGGCCAGACCGTGGGCAACTGGCGTGCCCCGGACGACCAGACCTATGACGTGAACGTGCGCCTGGCACCCGGTGCGCGCAACAGCGCCAGCGACCTGAGCCAGCTGCCCTTCACCGTGGGCAGCAATGCCGACGGCAGCCCGCGCATCGTGCGCCTGAACCAGGTGGCCGAGGTGGTGGAGTCCACTGGCGCCAACCAGATCAACCGGCGCGACCTGACGCGCGAGGTGTCCATCACCGGCAACGTCTCGGGCCGCTCAGCCGGTGAGGTGTCGGCCGACATCAAGACCGCCATGGACACCATTGCCATGCCCGCGGGCTACAGCTACAAGTTCAGCGGCTCCACCAAAGACATGGCCGAGGCCTTTGGTTACGCCATCTCGGCGCTGGTGCTGGCGATTGTGTTCATCTACATGATTTTGGCCAGCCAGTTCAAGAGCTTTTTGCAACCGCTGGCGCTGATGACAGCACTGCCGCTGACACTGATTGGCGTGGTGCTGGCGCTCATGATGTTCGGCTCCACGCTGTCCATGTTCTCCATCATCGGTGTGGTGATGCTGATGGGCCTGGTGACCAAAAACGCCATTCTGCTGGTGGACTTTGCCATCCGCGCGCGTGAGGACGGCGTCGATGCCCAGGGGCACCCAGTGCCCGGCTTGCCACGCTCCGAAGCCCTGTTGCTGGCCGCCAAGGTGCGCCTGCGCCCCATTCTGATGACCACACTGGCCATGATTTTTGGCATGGTGCCGCTGGCCTTTGCGCTGACCGAAGGCTCCGAGATGCGCGCCCCCATGGGCCAGGCGGTGATTGGTGGGGTGATCACCTCCTCACTGCTCACCTTGGTGGTGGTGCCTGTGGTGTATTGCTATATGGACGATCTGGCGAACTGGGCCAAGCGGATGTGGGGCGGACCTGCCACCCCCGCCCGGTAAAATTTGCCCTATCAACGCCACCTGTATTCCAAGGAGAAACAACAATGAATTTCGCCCAAGCCCGCTTCAACATGATTGAGCAACAAATCCGGCCCTGGAACGTGCTGGACACCGCTGTGTTGGACCTGCTGAATACCGTACCCCGCGAAAACTTTGTGCCATTGGCACACCAGGCGCTGGCCTTTGCCGACCTGGAGATTCCCCTGCCCGGTGGCCAGTGCATGCTGGCCCCGCGCCTGGAAGCGCGCTTGCTGCAAGACCTGGCCCTGCAAGCCCATGAATCGGTGCTCGAAATCGGCGCCGGCTCAGGTTTCATGGCCGCCCTGCTGTCGCACCGCGCGGCCCAGGTGCTGAGCGTGGAGCTGCTGCCCGAACTGGTGGACATGGCCCGCAACAACCTGCAGAAGGCGGGCATCCGCAACGTCACCGTGCGCCAGGATGATGGTGCCAAGCTCAGCGCGGCCCATGGCACGTTTGATGCCATCGTGCTCAGCGGCTCGGTGACCCAGGTGCCACACGACCTGCTGCAGCGGCTGAATGTGGGTGGCCGCCTGATCGCCATCGTGGGAGACGAACCCCAGATGCGCGCCACGTTAGTAACCCGCACCAGCGCCACCGATTTCCGCACCACCCAACCCTGGGATGCCAATGCGCCGCGCCTGCTGCATTTTCCAGAGCCTTCGCGCTTCCAGTTCTAACCCCCCTTCGTAGACACCATGATCGATCAAATCCGCCCCAGCCAACTGGAACAGTGGTTCCAGTCTCTTGATGCACCAGGCCAACCCTTGGTGCTGGACGTGCGCGAGCCGCACGAGTTGGCGCTGGCGCGGGTGCAAGAGGACGGTCTGGAGGTGCTGGCTATTCCCATGGGCGTGGTTCCCGTGCGGCTGGCCGAATTGGATGCTGCACGCCCCATCGCCTGTCTGTGCCACCACGGTGCGCGCAGCATGCAAGTGGCGATGTTTTTGCAGAGCCGCGGCTTTGCGCAGGTCGCCAATATTGCCGGTGGCATTGACGCCTGGTCGGCCGAACGCGACTCCGGCATTCCACGCTATTGACCGCACCGCCCTCCCCCTTCCGAGCCTCAGAAAGCCCTCTTCCATGTCACGTCTACGAACCCCCATGCGCTTCAAATTGCTGCCTCTGGCCCTGCTGGCTGCTGCCACCTTCGCCCCCCCCCTCCAAGCCCAAAGCCTGGTAGACCTGTACACCTCCGCACGCGGCTTTGACGCCAGCTACCAATCCGCCAAGAGCCAGTTCGACGCCACCCTGGCCAAGTCCGCCCAGGCCCGGGCCGCCA